>Ga0105160_1000036_pt1 | contig 70670 bp, 63 predicted proteins | sample GXS110809BmetaG_FD_89591 | JGI IMG/M metagenome (GOLD analysis project Ga0105160, IMG submission 89591) | Hot spring microbial communities from Gongxiaoshe hot spring, China to study Microbial Dark Matter (Phase II) - GXS 110809B | ecosystem: Environmental > Aquatic > Thermal springs > Hot...
CGTTGAGTTCAAATCGCCCGTCCAAGACGCGCACATCGGGCTTTAGGACTTGCAAATGGTGCGGCGTTTGAGGTAAACTGATACCGTTGCACTCGCCCCCAAGGGCGGGTGAGAATTGAAACTAATCACAGGAGGCAGAATCATGGTAGTCCGAGTTAAGTTGCACTCGCCCCCAAGGGCGGGTGAGAATTGAAACAACCTCGTGGGGCGAAGGTACGCGCTGACTCCCGCGAGATTGTTGCACTCGCCCCCAAGGGCGGGTGAGAATTGAAACCCGCGTCGTGGGCGTGAGGTGGTTTTGGAGGGTTGTTGCACTCGCCCCCAAGGGCGGGTGAGAATTGAAACTTTGTGGGGCTCAGCCTCGAAAATGCTGAGAGAGGGAGCGTTGCACTCGCCCCCAAGGGCGGGTGAGAATTGAAACCTGCTAGCACACCAGCAGGAGGTTCGTCGCAAAGTTGCACTCGCCCCCAAGGGCGGGTGAGAATTGAAACTCGCCATCCTCGCTGAGAAGTAGCTCGATTTCCTTTGCCGCATGTTGCACTCGCCCCCAAGGGCGGGTGAGAATTGAAACGTGGACGAGATAGCGAAAGCGCAGCAGCGCAATCGGTTGCACTCGCCCCCAAGGGCGGGTGAGAATTGAAACGCCCAACTCGCCGCAGGACTTAAGGTAGCCCTGCAGGTGCGTTGCACTCGCCCCCAAGGGCGGGTGAGAATTGAAACCTGCAGGGCGCTAACAGAAGCACTGTTGGGGCAGGCAAGGTTGCACTCGCCCCCAAGGGCGGGTGAGAATTGAAACTCGCGTCGATCCGCATGCGCGCTTGCATGGGCACCTCCGGGTGCGCTGTTGCACTCGCCCCCAAGGGCGGGTGAGAATTGAAACGCCACACGCACGCCTTTGGTGCGGGCGAGCGACGTTGCACTCGCCCCCAAGGGCGGGTGAGAATTGAAACCCCGATCTGGTGCTGTGCCACCGAGAAACAGGCGTCGGTTGCACTCGCCCCCAAGGGCGGGTGAGAATTGAAACCGCAAAGTGGGCGGGACGGACGATAGCCCCGTACTGGGTTGCACTCGCCCCCAAGGGCGGGTGAGAATTGAAACCCGCATCTGCCGAAATACGAGGTCGTCAATAAATCGGATGTTGCACTCGCCCCCAAGGGCGGGTGAGAATTGAAACAGGTTGCTCAGCGTTGCGTCTACTCCCGACATGCGCCCCGTTGCACTCGCCCCCAAGGGCGGGTGAGAATTGAAACGTCTCCGCCCACGGAGTCCGAACCCAAAAACTCATCGAGTTGCACTCGCCCCCAAGGGCGGGTGAGAATTGAAACGCACGGCGGGTCGAGCGGGTTTGCCACTTGCAGGGTCGTTGCACCCGCCCCCAAGGGCGGGTGAGAATTGAAACCCGTTTTGAGTTTCCCAATCGCCCGACAAGTTCTTGGTTGCACCCGCCCCCAAGGGCGGGTGAGAATTGAAACATCGTTGTCCTCCTTCGGATAGGCTCTTGTCCTATCCTGGTTGCACCCGCCCCCAAGGGCGGGTGAGAATTGAAACGCGCAACGCCATAGAAGACGACCGTGTGGGGTTGTATCGTGTTGCACCCGCCCCCAAGGGCGGGTGAGAATTGAAACGCGCCGAATGACAATATCGGGCTGTTGCTGGGCGAGCGTTGCACCCGCCCCCAAGGGCGGGTGAGAATTGAAACTTTCTGCGAAGCACGAAGCGTGGAGCGGCTTGGCGGATGCGCCTCCATGCAACAATGCCCGCTTGCGGCGAGGTTCACAATCGCGCACAAGCGGGCGTCGGAAGCGTGCTTGGAGAATGCCTCTAGCGGTTACGCATCATAGTAGAGAGCGAACTCATACGGATGCGGGCGTAGGAGGATGGCGTCTACCTCCTTGCGCTTTTGGGCGATGTAAGTTTCCAGCAGGTCGGGCGTGAAAACGCCACCCCGCAGCAGAAACTCGTGGTCGTGCTCAAGGGCGTTCAAGGCATCTGCCAGAGTGGGAGGGGTAGTGGCGATGCCCTTGCGCTCGTCGGGAGGCAGCTCGTACAGGTCTTTGTCGATTGGGTCGGGGGGCAGGATGCGGTTCTGAATGCCATCAATGCCCGCCATCACCATCGCAGCGAACGCCAGATAGGGGTTGGCAGTGGGGTCAGGGGCGCGGAACTCAATTCGGCGCGCTTTCGGGCTGGCGGAATAGACGGGGATGCGGATACACGCGCTGCGGTTGCGCTGGCTGTATACCAAGTTAATGGGTGCTTCATAGCCCGGCACCAAGCGACGATACGAGTTGGTGGTCGGAGCTGCAAAAGCGAGCACTGCAGGCGCGTGCTTGAGCAAGCCCCCGATATAGTAAAGCGCGGTTTCCGACAACATCGCATAACCACGCTCATCGTAGAAAAGGTTCTCGCCGTTTTTCCACAGGCTTTGGTGCGTGTGCATGCCCGAACCGTTGTCTTGGAACACGGGCTTGGGCATAAAGGTCGCAGTGTAGCCGTGGCGCGCCGCTACATTGCGCACTACATACTTGTAGAGCTGCACCTTGTCCGCGATACGCACGAGGGTGTCGTACTTGATGTCAATCTCTGCTTGTCCTGCAGCACCGACCTCGTGGTGCTGTACCTCCACCTCAATGCCCACTTGCATCAGGGTCAGCATCATCTCGGTGCGCAGGTCTTGCATAGTGTCAGCGGGTGGGCAGGGGAAGTAGCCGCCCTTGAGACGCATTTTGTAGCCCAAGTTGGGGGCTTCTTCGCGACCTGTGTTCCATTCGGCCTCGTCGGAGTCGATGTAGTAATAGCCAAACTGCGCGCCTTGACCGTAGCGCACATCGTTGAACACATAGAACTCCACTTCGGGACCGAAGTACGCGGTGTCGGCGATGCCTGTGGAGCGCAGGTAGGTTTCCGCTTTTTGCGCCACATAGCGCGGGTCGCGAGTGTACCGCTCGCGGGTGAGGGGGTCTACCACGTTACAAATCACGCTGACCGTAGGCACCTCAGGGAACGGATCCATAAACACCGTTTCGGGGTCAGGCAGCAACAGCATGTCGGACACATTGATGGACTGGAAGCCGCGAATCGAAGAGCCGTCGAAGCCGACACCTTCTTCGAACAGCTCTTCGGTGAATGCCTCGATGGGCATCGAGAAGTGATGCCACATGCCGTACAAGTCTGTGAACTTTAGGTCGACGACACGCGCGTTATGCTCGCGCGCGAACTGAATTGCTTCGCGTGGACTCATAGGTTAGCCCTCCTGTGATTGAGTGTTTGGGTATAGTGGCGGGAAGCCAGAGTGCGCGCTCGTGTGGGAGCGCGAAATGAGGCGGCTGCGTTGCCGACTAGTGCGGGTGGCGCAGTGCCACGCAAGTGGGGTCTGCTTGCGCCATTGCAAAGCAGCGAGGTGCGTGGGCACCGCCAATATGATAACCCGAGTTGCTGCTTGTGAGATCCTCTGCCTAAGTATTGTACTCTACGGAGGCTAGTGAATGCAAGGGGGCGAGGGGAGCCTGATAAGGGTACACAGTTCTACTCCAAATTCGGGCGCTGCGGGCGCATTTTTCCGACTTGCAGCCCCTCAAGCCGCGGGCAGAGACGGATTTTTCTCGCACCCCCTCCTGCAGGTTCCTCCTAGGGCGTAGGGGGAACCGGGTCGGGGTCGGTTCCCCTCGCGGAGCGGGGGGAACCTTACGGAGGGGGTAAGGCGGTCGGTGGAGCCAAATCGGTCGCTGGGACTGCCGAGTTGAACCCACGCATTGTACCCTTATCAGGCGAGGGGAGCGGGCAAAGAGCGTCGGATGGGGATGGGCTCCGCGACTACTTGTGATTGGTGGGGGTGTCGTCGTCGGCTTTGTAGGGCTCCAAGCGTTTGAGGAGCCATTTTTCCACTTGGCGGCTGAATTTGGTACCAATGAACTCGCGGGGGTGCATTGGGCGCACCCAGATGGTGTAGATTCCTAATCGGTTGCCGCCCCATACATCGGTGAACAGCTGGTCACCCACGATGGCGGCGTGCTGCGGTTCTACGCCCAGCATTTCTAGGGCGCGGCGCAGCATGGCGCGGCGGGGCTTCATCGCGCCACGGGCGTAGGGGATCTTCAACTGCTCGCTAAGCCATTGCAGGCGGTTGAGGTTGCGCGTGTTCGACACGAAGCAGAGCTTGATGCCCGCCTCGTGCATGCGTTGCACCCACGCGGCGACTTCTGGGGGCACCTCGTGGCTGCGCCAAGGAGTTATCGTGTTGTCTAAGTCCAGCAACAGGGCACGAATGCCACGCGCCTGCAAGTGCTCAGGCGTAATCTCCGCAACGCTTTGCACATGCTCGTCGGGGCACCACCGACGCAGCCAGCGCGGTGGCGCGTCCTTCCGAAACCGCATGTCTACTATTATGGCATGGCGTCGTATGCCTTTGCCAGAATCTCTACGGGGTGGAGCACTTCTACAGGGAGTCCTGCTTCTTGCAAGCCTTGTCGCAGCCAGAGTGTGCAGCCGGGGTTGGCGCTGGCGACGATGGTTGCCCCTGTGGCTTGGATATTGCGGATTTTACGCTGCAGCGCATCGCGTGCCAGCTTAGGTTGCAACAGGTTGTAAATGCCCGCCGAGCCGCAACACATGTCAGCCCCGTCCATCTCAGTGAGTTTGAGGTTGGGGAGGCGTTTGAGCAAGGCACGGGGTTGCTCGCGGATGCCCTGTCCATGCACCAAGTGGCACGCGTCGTGGTAGGTGATGTGCAGCGAGTCGTCGCGTTTGGGGGGCGGCAGGTCGGCGTCCGCCAGTAGTTCGTGGATGTCGCGTACGCGCTTGGCGAACGCTTCGGCCGCTGCTTGCTCGGGGGCGTCTTTGAAGAGTAGCCCATACTCTTTCATTGTGCTGCCGCAGCCTGCCGCGTTGACCGCGATGTAATCCATCTCGCGGAAGGCGCGAAATAGGCGTTTGGCGGTGCGCTGCGCCTCGCGCGGGTAGCCGTTATGCACCCACAGCGCGCCACAGCACCCTTGGTTGGGGGGCACATGCACCTCGTAGCCCGCTAAAGTGAGCATGCCGATGGTCGCGCGATGCACCCGGTCAAACAGCACGCGCATAGCACACCCCAGCAGCAGCCCCACGCGGGCACGCGGGGTGCCTTTAGCAGGATACACCGTTTGCGTGGGACGCCACACTTGTGGGAGCGGTTTTGGCAACGCCACTGCCGACTCGCTGGCGCCCAGTGCGCGTGCCATCCAACGGGGCATTCGCTGAAAGCCTAGCGACCCTGCAAGGCGCAGCAGCGCGCGTAAGCGCGCGGGGTTGGCGAAGTTGCCAATCGCTTGCTTGCGCATAAACCGCTGGAAGGGCGTGCGGGCGTGAGTTTCCACTTCTGCACGGGCTGCCTCGATCAGCTTGGCATATGGCACGCCCGACGGACACGCCGTTTGGCACCCCAAACAGCCCATGCAAGCGTCGATATGCGGGCGCGCTTGCGCCCATTCAATTCGCCCCTCATAGGCTTGGCGCATTAGATAAATGCGCCCGCGGGGCGATTCGGCTTCCTGACCCGTGGCAACATAAGTTGGACACGCTTGGAGACATAGCCCGCAGTGGATACACTTCTGTAGGTCGCGCTTATCCAGCATGTTTGCAGTATACCGCACGCGCCTACCCTAAAATCCGCTCCAAATATCGTTGCGTTTCAGGAAATGGGGGCACGCCGCCGTATCGCTCTACGGCACCTGGACCCGCATTGTAGGCGGCTAACGCTAGCCGAAGGTCGCCAAAGCGACGCAGCAGATGGCTGAGGTAGCGCACACCTCCTTCGATGTTTTGTGCGGGGTCAAATGGGTCGCTGACGCCTAAGGCGCGCGCCGTTTCGGGCATCAGTTGCATCAGCCCCATCGCACCTTTGGGCGATACTGCTTGTGGGTTGCCCCCCGATTCTGCTTCAATAACGCGCAGCACAAGTTCGGTGTCTAAGCCGTAGCGCGCAGCGATTGGCTCAACCAGTGGTGCCCACGCGCGGGCGCGCAACTGCATGCCCGCTGGAGGCGTGCCCCCCACAGGAAACCCCACGGGTTCCACCGGCGAGGCGAACGGGATGGGGGTTATCGGCTCGTTGCGAAGGGCGCGCAGGCGCGTTTCAATCTCCTGTACCCGTTGCAGAGTCTTCTGAAAGGCGTCGCTGATGCGCATAGACCACCGCCTCATCTAAGGCGTTTTGTAAGGCGCGTTGCAGCTCCAGCTGGTAGTGCTCGTAGGCGCGTTGGCGGAGGCGTGTGAGCGCTTCACGCTCGCGGCGCGTCTGCAGGTATACCTCGCGAGCGTGCGCTTCCTGCTCCAGCAGCAGGGGCAAGGTGTCGCGTAGGCGTTGCAGGCGCGTGGCATATGCCTCCAAGACACGTTCGCGTTGCAACCATTCGGTCGGCTCAGTCGCTGAGCTGGCTAACGCTCGCATCTGCTGGAGAACGGCGTCTATCTCCGCTTGGAGCTGCAGCCGTTGCTGCACCACTTCTTGCAAGGCACGCAAGGCAATCTGTTCGCGAGTTTCTCGGTAGCGTAGTACCCGTTCCAATCGAAACCGAAAGCGTCGCATGCTCATTACCAATTTCGGGCAGGCGCGCGGTTCTCTGAAGGGGGCACAGGGAAGGTTGCCATCTCTGGTGGCAGCGCAGCGGCTGATTTGCCATCCCTATCCCCCTCTGACAAGGATAGAGGTTTCAGCCTCAACTGCCAAAGCGATTGCCTGATTTTTCTATAACTCTCCGTGAGGTCTGATAAGGGTCCATCGTTTGGGTTCCACCGCGCGCTTCTCGCAGTGGTTTTTTGCCGATTCTGCCCCCCTCCTGCAGGTTCTCCCCCGCAAGCGAGGGGGAACCGAACTCTGCTCGGTTCCCCCTACTTGTAGGGGGAACCTCACGGAGGGGGTGTCGGAAAACTCAGGCAATGGCTTCGGCAACTGAGGCGGAGCCCTGTACCCTTGTCAGTAGCTACGCTGCGGGTGATAAAACATTCCTTGTGCGCATAGCGCCGTCATTCCAAGCCGAAGGCGAGGAATCGCAACACGGTGGCAACCTGAGTTAGCGTTGGTGCTGATTCCGTACCCTTGTCAACTACGAACAGGCGAAACCTGTCGGGCGAGGGGCGTTCTTTGGGGATAAACGCGGTGTCAGGGGCTAACACGCTTTCGCCAGCAGGCGTTAGATGCAGAAACCCGTTTCGGCAGCATAGGTTTCGCCCAAATCGCCCTTCTCAGCGAAGTTCGCAGTTCAGCTACCGATTTGCATCGCGATGCGGCCGTGTCCGCGACTTGCAGATACTTTCTTGTGCACCTCGCCACGCCGTAGCTCGGCGCGTTTGCCCGAGTAAGTCCGCTCGAAATCATCCGCGCTTAGGCGCGTTTGGGAAGCGGTTGTCCTGCTCATACGCTTGCAGCGCGTTCTGCCAGCATACGGCGGATATCTTCCACGAACTCTTCAATCAGTGTGCCGGGCGGGTAGACGCCGCGCACGCCCATCTGCTTGAGTTTTTCGGCGTCGTCGTCGGGGATGGTGCCGCCTGCAATCACGATGATGTCGTCAGCGCCGCGCTGCTTTAGCGCGTCCATCACCTTAGGAATCAGGGTCATGTGCGCCCCCGACAGGATGCTAATCGCGACGATATCGGCGTCTTCTTGGATGGCGATTTGGGCGACCTCGTCGGGGGTGCGACGCAGCCCTGTGTAGATGACCTCGAAGCCTGCATCGCGCAACGCGCGGGCGACAACCTTGGCGCCTCGGTCGTGTCCGTCTAAGCCCACTTTGGCAACCACGATGCGCGGAACTTTGTCCATCATGGGAAATTCTACCCTGCGTTGTGCCTATCTTGAGATGGCTACAGTTCGCCATTGCGGATTGCCTCGCGGATGCGTGCCATCCAGCGAGCGTAGTAGGCGAGGTTGTGGTAAGTTGCCAGCCGATAGCCAAGCATCTCCTCGGCGCGGAACAAGTGATGGATGTACGCCAGCGAATAGCGTTGGCATACCCAGCAGTCGCATTCGGGGTCTATTGGCTCTTGAGTATCGGCGTTTTTGGCGTTGCGCAGGTTTAATCGCCCGCGCGAGGTGTAAACCGCGCCGTGGCGTGCCAAGCGCGTGGGCAACACGCAGTCGAACATATCCACGCCTTGCTGTACGGCGTGGAGAATGTCGTCGGGGGTGCCCACGCCCATCAGATAGCGGGGTTTGTTGGTTGGCATGCGCGGAGCAACCAGCTCCACGATGCGGCGCATCTCTTCCACTGGTTCGCCCACCGACACGCCGCCGATAGCATAGCCGGGCAACTCCAGCGAGGTGATCTGTTCGAGGCTCGTCAGGCGCAAGTCATCGTGAACGCCCCCCTGAATGATGCCAAACAGGGCTTGGTTAGTTGGCTTGGATTGCCACGCTTGTTTGCAGCGGATTGCCCAGCGATAGGTGCGCTCCACTGCGCGTGCGACGGCGTCGTAGTCAGCAGGGTAGGGAGGGCACTCGTCAAACGCCATCATGATGTCGCTGCCCAAGTTCTGCTGGATTTGGATGGCGCGCTCAGGCGTGAAGCGGTGTTCCGAGCCATCAATGTGCGAACGGAAGGTCACGCCGTCGTCGTCTATCTGGCGCAGGCTGGCAAGGCTGAACACTTGGAAGCCGCCACTGTCGGTCAAGATGGCGCCGCTCCAGCTCATAAAACGGTGCAGCCCGCCGAAGCGCGCGATGCGCTCGTCGCCAGGACGCAAATAAAGGTGGTAGGTGTTGCCCAAAATCAATCGGAAGCCGAGCTGCTCCAACTCGTCTTGGCTCAGTGTTTTCACGGTGGCTTGCGTGCCCACGGGCATAAACACGGGCGTCTCCACTAGCCCATGCGGCGTATGCAGCACGCCCAAACGTGCGTGCGACCGCGTTGAGGTGTGTGTCACTTCAAACCGAAAATCCACGGTTCAGCCCTCCAGATCGCACAGCGTGTAGCTTTGCGGAAACGCATTCTATCGTGCGCCTCCAGTGCATAAGCAAGTTGTTCGGCAGTATCGCGTGCGACTATCTGCTCCTACCACGCTGCTCGCAGTACTGTAGGCACGCGATAGCGGGCGACTCCCCGCTTGCGTTTGGAGAAATGTGAACGGTTTCCATGCTACGCAAGGCTTGCAGCAGGAGAAGCACCCCTGCCTTTGCGAACGCACAGAGCGTATGTGTACCTACGAGCACCATCGGCTACGCCCACGAAGGTTTTTGGGCACACTCAGGTGTACCTCTTCGGTGGGGGCGTGGATGATGCGCTTAGCACCTGCTTGAGAGAGCCCTTTATCACAAGTGCCTCCAATGCTTCCTTAGGCTGCTCACCGTCTGAGATTGTGGTAGCCATACCATGTTCACTCCTCGTAGACGCCTGCGTAGACGGCTTGGATGACCTCGTGGGGGGTAGTCATGCCGCGCAGCACTTTATCGCGCCCGTCGTCGAGCATCGTGCGGAAGCCCTCTTTGACGGCGATTTGCAAGATCTGGTCGCCTGAGGCGCGGTTGACAATCGCCTCGCGGATGGCGGGGGTGATGCGCAGCAGCTCGAAGATGCCTGTGCGCCCGCGATAGCCCGTGTTCATGCAGTTTTTGCAGCCCTTACCAATCCAGAAGCGAGCTTGCGCGAGCCACTCGCGTGGGATTTTGAGCGCGGCGATCTCGTCGGGCGTGGGTTGGTAGGGCACGCGGCAATCAGGGCAAATCAGGCGCACCAATCGCTGTGCCATTGCGCACTGCAAGGTGGCCGCAATCAAATAGTCCTCCGCGCCCATGTCAATCATGCGGCTGATGGTTTCAATCGCGTTGTTGGTGTGCAAGGTAGACAGCACCAGGTGCCCCGTGAGTGCGGCTTGGATACCTATCTGCAGCGATTCGCGGTCGCGAATCTCGCCGATCATGATCACATCGGGGTCGTGGCGCAGCATTGCCCGCAACGCCCGCGGGAAGGTGACCTTCTCTGTCACCTGCACTTGCATCACGTTGTCGGGAAACTCGTACTCCACGGGATCCTCTACGGTCACGATGTTGCGGCGCACGCGATCGAGGGTGTGCAGGGAGGCGTAGAGGGTGGAGGTCTTGCCCGAGCCGGTGGGTCCCGTCACAACCAGCATGCCGTAGGCAACTTGGAGGGCGCGGCGCCAGTTCGCCAGCACCTCTTGGGGCATGCCGAGCGCGTCGAGTTTGACCTGCATTTTGGCGGGGTCTAACAAGCGCATGGCGATGCGCTCGCCGTTGAGCGTGGGGATGCACGAGACGCGCGCGCTTAGCCGCCGATCCATGTACTCCATATCGATGCGCCCGTCTTGGGTGTCGCGCTTTTCGTCTAGGTGCATGTTCGCCGCGAGTTTGACGCGGCTAATCATCGCTTGAATCAAGTCGGGTTGGGTAATCACATCGTACTCGTGCAGCACACCGTCGATGCGGAATCGGATGCGCAAGGCGTTGTGTTCGGGGTGCATGTGAATGTCGGAGGCGCCGCGCTCTAACGCCTCAATGAACATCTGGTCAACGCGCTGCACCGCGATGGAGAGTTCCTCGCCCCCCATTTCGCGGGAGACGCCCGCATGGCGCATTAGCAAGCGGAAGACGCGCCCAGAACCGCGCATGCCACCGTACATCTGTGCCTCACTCCTGCAGAATTAGACGATTGGGGCTGCCAAGTATACCTTACTTTTGGGGCATGCTCCAAGTTTGCTCAGAGACGGGCACATTAGGCGAGGGTTCGAACTCCATCACCAGTTCCAGCGCACCAGGCTGGTCGTCGATGGTGACCTCGTTGCGGATTTTGAGCGTTCGGATGAGCTTGGAGTTTTTATCGATGGTGATTTCCAGCCCGTCTTCTTTGCCGCGTTCGTTGCGAATGCGCCCTGTAAGCACGACTTGTTGTTCATCCTCGCGGGCGATGCGCAGGCGCGTGATTTGCTTGCGGAACTTCTCTTGGCTGGGTTTGCCCCCTAAGACAAACACGAGGTCGTAGGTGGGCAGCACACCGAAGTCGCTGAGCATCTCCAGCAAGGCGGCGCCCGAGTTGCCGACAGGCTTTGCCCCCTCCGCGCTGCGCAGTGTTTGCCCATCGCTCACATAGCGTTGCCCCTCGCCGGGCGCGTTTGCGTCTTTGACCAGCAGGTTGAGCTTCGCGGGCGGCTGAAGCGTGTACGCATAGAGATACTTCTGCACAGGCATACCGTTGGGGTAGCGGGGGGTGATCATCAACACCGTGACGGTGGTGCGGCTCTGGAGGCTTTGCAGCTGGCTGTAGGCTTGAAAGCTTTGCTGGAGCCATTCCTCCGCGGCTTTGTCAATTTGCGCGGATGCCAACAGCATACCTATCAGCGTCAGCAGGATCGTCGCGACTGATCGCATAGCAGGGAAAGTGTACCTCAGTGCGAACGGGAAAAGCGTGCGCGGCTGGATGGCATGGCTGGGGCTGCTTGTCGCGCTGAACTTGGTTGCCGTCGTGGTGTGGCATTACGACGACGGCTTGCAGGAGAGCTTCGAGAACCACGATACGCGCCTTATTCTGCGTCGGTTGCAGCAGCCCCACGCGGTGTGGGAGTGGTTTGTGGGCGATTGGGTGTTGGGGAACGGGTTTTATCGCCCGCTGCCAAGCGTACTCTATCAGCTGGACTACTGGCTTTGGGGCGAGAACCTGTTGGCGTGGAAGTGGACCAACGGTGTGCTGGTGGTGGCGAACGCGCTGTTGGTGGTGGCGTTTGGCTATGCGCTCACACGCCAGCGGGCGTTAGCGGTTATCGCGGGGCTAATTTTCACGGTGTGGCAAGCGGGGTTCTTGCCCCTGCTGCCCAGCTGGGTGGGCTGGCTGGTGTTGCTTATCGGCGTGGCGTGGGGCTGGTATATCCGCGATTGGCGGCGCGGAGTGCTTGCCGGTTGCATTGGGTTTGCGCTGCTGACCGAGTTCTATTTTATTCCGTCGCTGATGGATTTGCACCAACGAAGCTTCGCCTATCGCGCGGTGGGGTGGATTCCGGGACGCACCGCAACGCTGATGACGCTGTTTGCCTTGCTGGCGCTGATAGGCACTTGCTGGTTCACGCGCACGGGCAAAGCGCGATGGGGAGCGTTGGGACTTATCAGCTTTGTTGGAGCGTTGCTAAGCTACGAGCAGGCGATCGCGCTGCCGTTGTTGATGGGGCTATGTGCTCTTGGCGTGGGATGGCAGGTGCGACGGGGCACAACTGATGCCGACGCGGACACGCTTGGGGGCAAGGTTCGCCCCACTCCTCATGCGCCCCTGTGGCGTGGCTTGGCTTTGGCAGGTGCGTGCCTGCTATTGTTAGCGCCCTACGGATTGTTTTACCATGCGCGTATACCGAGCAACACCGAGTACCATCAGCAGCGGCTCAAGCGGTTCAAGGCAGTTTCATCTACTGTACTCAACTGGCTTGTGCCGACGGCACCGCAAGCGACTGTGCACTGGGATTTGGCGCGCACCGCGCCGTTGACGCTGGCGTTTCCGGGCTTTTGGGTGGCGCAGTTGGGGATGGTGGCATATCTACTGGCGCTGCGCGAGGGGTTGCGGAGGCGTTGGGGCTGGCTCGGCTGGCTGGGGTCACTGATTGCCTACGCGCCGCTGATGCCCGTACTGCCGTTGATGCACTACTATTACCTACCTGCTGTGTTTCGCGCGCTCTGGGCGGGTATACTGCTGTTATGCCTGCCTACACTGCGCCCGACGAAAAAGGTTATTTTGGTCGCTATGGGGGACGCTTCGTGCCCGAAACGCTCATTCCCGCGCTTGAGGAGCTAACTGAAGCATATCTCCAACTCAAGCACGATGCCGACTTCCAACGCGAGCTGAACTACTACCTCATCACCTTCGCGGGGCGACCGACGCCTTTGTATTTTGCGGCGAATCTGAGCCGCGCGTTGGGGCATCAGGTGTACATCAAGCGCGAGGATCTATGCCACACAGGGGCGCATAAGATCAACAACGCGCTGGGACAAGCCCTGCTGGCGAAGCGGATGGGCAAGCGGCGCATCATTGCCGAAACGGGCGCAGGGCAACACGGCGTCGCCACCGCCACTGCGTGCGCGCTGCTGGGGCTGGAATGTGAGGTGTACATGGGCGCGGAGGACATGCGTCGCCAAGCTTTGAATGTGTTCCGCATGCAGTTGCTAGGCGCCAAGGTAGTGCCTGTGGAGAGCGGCACCGCCACCTTGAAAGATGCCACCAGCGAAGCCATTCGCGACTGGGTGACGAATGTGCGCACCACACACTACATCATTGGCTCTTGCGTGGGACCGCATCCGTATCCGATGATGGTACGCGATTTTCAGGCGGTGATTGGGCGCGAGGCGCGCGAGCAAATCTTAGCCTACGCAGGCAGGCTGCCCGACGCCGTGGTAGCCAGCGTGGGCGGGGGCAGCAACGCCATCGGCATTTTCTACCCGTTCATCGAGGATGAAGGCGTGCGCTTGATTGGTGTGGAAGCCGGCGGGCGCGGGTTGGACACAGGCGAACACGCCGCCAGCCTTGTGGCAGGCGAATTCGGCGTGCTGCACGGCTCTGCCAGCCTCGTATTGCAAACCGACGACGGGCAAATTCGGCTCACGCACTCGGTCTCGGCTGGGTTAGACTATCCAGGCGTCGGTCCAGAACACGCATACCTCAAGGAAATCGGGCGCGCGGAGTATTTTGTGGCGACTGACGAAGAGGCGTTGGGAGCCTTCGCGTGGTTGGCACGCCACGAGGGGATTATTCCTGCGTTGGAGTGCGCCCATGCGTTTGCGTACCTGACGAAACTCGCGCCCACTTTGCCCCCCCACAGCGTGATTTTGGTCAACCTGTCGGGGCGGGGCGATAAGGATGTAGCGCATGTGGCGCAACTCCTGTCAGGCGAAGCGGGGCATTAGGCAAACCTAGCTAACAGACGCTGGAGCGAAACCCCAAACTGCCCCCACCGCGCCCTTTTACCATCCCTTAACCTCCCTGTGAGTACCCTCTTGCGCGGAGGTACGCCATGCGCAAGCAAGGGTTTACGCTGATTGAGCTGCTCGTGGTCATCGCGATTATCGCCATCTTGGCGGCGATTCTGTTCCCCGTGTTTGCACAAGCGCGCGAAAGCGCACGCAAGTCGTCCTGTCTTTCTAACGCTCGTCAGATTGGGTTGGCGGCGATGATGTATGCCCAAGACTGGGACGAAATCCTGCCTGAAACGGGTTGGGTTGGTCCGTGCAGCAGCCCTATCCCGAATGCCAACGGGGTGTACGCCATTGGGGATGAGTACTTTAGCGGCGTGTTCTCATTCCCGATTGCCAGCGGCCCCTACATCAAGAACTGGCAGATTTTCCAGTGCCCCAGCGATCCGGACAAGGGCGGTTTCAACAAGTTCGGTTCGTACTGCTACGAGGCGCAGCTGTTGGCCGTCCAAATGCCAGGCGCGTACCCAGGCATGCGTAATGTGGTCAACGCCATGCGCAATGTGTTCCCGTTGTCGTATGCGGGCAACTACTTCCTCAGTCGCACCTACGACCCTGGCTTCAACCGCAACAACTATCGCGGCGAAAAGATGCGCCCGCTAGCAGGCATCAACTTCCCTGCTAACACCTTCTTCATCGCCGATGTGGGCAGCCGCATAGAGCCAAACGGGAATGTGTTCGCAGCCTGGTACATCGCCCCAGGCTACGGCAACAGCCAAAACGACGCCCGCTGGCGTCGCGGTCAACGCCACCAAGAGGGGCGCAACTGGACCTTCTGCGACGGGCACGCCAAGTTCTACAAAGACCCCAGCTTCACCCGCCCCGACGGCAGCTTCCGCACCCAAGATGAGATTATCTTCGAATACCAACAGCGCGGTATCTACACCTATCCCGAGACCACTGGACCCGATTATCGCCGATAATACCACCGCACCTCCTCTCACATCCACACAGGCTGCTGCCTACTGGTGGCAGCCTGCTACTTGTTTGGTAATACGAATCGCTTCTGCGCAAGGTGAGTGGCAACCGAGTGGGATGTTTGTGAGCAGCTTTTGTGCCTCGTGGCAGTTTGTCGAAATCCCCGCTGACGACCACAAGCCGAGGCGAGTTAGCACGATTGGCACCCAAACAGTTTGAGCCACTGATTTCGCAGTAACTTGGCAGGAAAACTCGAATAGCTTGCGTACAAAGAATTGTCAAGCGGAATACTGACATGACGGCGGACCTATTTGATCAGATGCTCAAACGCTACGAAGTTGCCGCGGCGCGCAATCCACAAGCCTATCGCCTGCGCGTGGGGCTATTCGTGCTGCTTGGCTATGCCTATATCGCCTTGATGTTGCTGCTAGTGCTGGCGTTGGCAGGGGGGCTAGTTTACCTGCTGATTCAGTTTCCGCGCTTCGTATTAGCGCACCTAAAGTTTACCTTGCCGACATTAATGGTTTTGGGCACTATGGCGTGGCTGGTCACGCGCTCGCTGATTGTGCGTTTACCACGCCCCAGCGGCATAGAGATTACGCGTGCGCAAGCGCCGCGCCTGTTTGCGATGCTGGACGGGCTGCGCACAGAGTTGGGCACGCCTCCAATCCATCGTGTAGTGGTTACCCCCGAGTTCAACGCCGCGATGGTACAACGCCCGCGCTTGGGCGTCTTCGGCTGGCAAGAAAACTATCTCATTGTAGGGCTGCCACTGATGCAAGTGTTGGGCTACCCGCATGTGCGCGGCGTGGTCGCCCACGAGCTGGGACACCTTTCCAGACAGCACAGCCGATTTGGGCAGTGGATTTACTGCCAAGTGCGCACTTGGGAAAACCTGATGGATTATCTGGAGCAACGCGAGCAGCGGTGGGACTTGTTCACGCCGTTTTTTGAGTGGTACATGCCGCGTTTGGAGGCGATGAGCTTTGCGTTGCGTCGGCAAGGTGAATACGAGGCAGACCGCACCGCTGCACGCGTTGTGGGCGTGCAGACCTACGGCGACGCGCTCTGCCTGATGCCTATCGGCGCGGAATGGCTGGGCCGCTACTGGGAGCGCGTGTACGACCAAGTCAAACACAGCCATAGGCCGTTGGGCAAGCCGTTTCACGAAGTGGGCGCGGCGTTTCGGCGCGAATGGAACCCCGCCACCGCTGCCCAAACCCTGCAGGAAGCGCTCAATCGCCCCACCGATGTGGTTGATACGCACCCTTCGCTGCAAGATCGACTCCGCGCGATTGGCTACCTCAAGCCCTCCAGCGACCCCTTGCGCCCTGCCCCAGTGGCGCTACCTGCCTTGCCCACCCAAAGTGCCGCCGAGTACCTGCTCGGAGCCGCCGAAGCCGCGCTTGCCGACCAGTTCCATAGCGACTGGCAACGGACAATTCAACCGCTGTGGCAGGAGCAGCACAAATATCTCCAGCAAACCCGCGCACAAGTAGCGCAACTGCAGCAGAAGGCACAGCAGACCCTGCTCACCGTAGACGAACTCTACGCGCTGGCAGAGGGCACGCTGGAAGTCCAAGGCGAGGCACAAGCGATTCCGCTCCTGCAGCAAGCTCTGCAACAAGACCTGAACCACGCCCCGTCGAACTTCTTGCTGGGCGCGCTGCTCCTCAAGCAAGGCGATGAGGCAGGCATCGCCTATCTGGAACGCGCTATGCAAATCAACCCCCACTACACCACCGAAGCGGCAGGCATCCTGTATGATTACTATATAAGCAAGGGCGACCTGCAACGCGCCATTACTTATCGCCACCAGATACGCGCCTACCACGACCAGCTCGCCACTGCCCAGCAGGAGCGCAAAAACATCAGCCTACGCGATAAGTTCCTACCACACGGGCTAAGCCCCACCCAGCTGCAAGCGGTCCTGCAACAACTGATGCCGAACCCCGACATCGTGAAAGCCTACTTAGTGCAGAAAGAGGTCAAAGCCTTTCGCGATGAGCCACTGCTGGTGCTGGGCGTGCGCCCGCGCTGGAGTGGCATGGGGCGCAAAACCGAACAGCTGCTCGAACTCCTCACCGAACAGGTCAGCTATCCATATCCGACTTTCGTAATCATTCTCGTGGGCGAGAACAAACCGTTTGAGAAAGTGTTTGAGAAAGTGCCCGGTGCCCTCATCCTAAGCCGATAGCGATGGAAGTCTATCTCGATTCGTTTTTGGATTATCTGGCACGCGAGCGTCAGGCGTCACCGCACACGGTGAATGCCTATGCGGTAGACTTGACGCAGTTTTGCGAGTACCTCAGGCGCGCCGAGCGCACCGACCCCCACAGTTGGGACGCCACGCTGTGGGAAGGTTTTATTCACTATCTGAGCCGTCGAGGCATGAGCGAAGCGAGCATCGCCCGCAAGCTTAGTGCGGCGCGTGCGTTTCTCAAGCATCTCTATCGGCTGGGCGTGCTGGACTGCGAGCCCCCCGAAATGCTGGCAGCGTTCAAGGTGCATCGCGACTTGCCCACCACGCTTACGCCCCATGAGATACGCCTGTTGCTGTTGCAACCGCCGCTGGACACGCCCCATGGGCTGCGCGACCGCACAATGCTGGAAACGATGTACACCACTGGTATGCGCGTATCGGAGTTGTTGGGGCTGCGCTTGGCACAGCTGAATCTCAGCGAGCAACTGGTGCGTGTGGAAGGCAAGCGTGGGCGTGAGCGCTGGCTACCGCTGACCGACAGCGCAGTCTATTGGTTGCAGCGCTATCTCAGCGAGGCGCGCCCAAAACTCGCCACCCCCAAACGCCCCACGGACATCCTATTTCTCAACGATCGGGGCGGTGGGCTTAGCCGCGTGGCGTTCTGGAGCAAACTCAAGCATTACGCAACTCAGGCAGGTATAGAGAAGCCCATCTCGCCCCACACCCTGCGCCACTCGTTTGCTGTGCACCTGCTCGGTGGCGGGGCAGACCTACGCGCTGTGCAAGAGTTGCTCGGGCACGAAGATATCAGCACCACACAAATCTACACGCAAGTGAGCCTTGACCGCCTGAAAGAGGTGTACAAGCGTTCGCATCCGCGTCGCTAAAGAGCAGGTATAATCCCCGCGTATGAACCACTGGAGTGCAATAGCCGAGCAGTTGCGTCAACAAATGGAGGCGCGCCATCAAGCGCGTGAGACGGGGCTACAGGCGTGTCGGCTGGCTACCCAACTGTGCGCCCGCGCCATCCGCAGCCTGCACCGCCGCGAGTTCGACACCTGCCGCGAGCTGCTGAGCCAAGCGCACGCCGAAATCGGACGCGCTCGCGAACTGCTGCGCCCCTTCCCCGACTTGTACTACTCGGGCTTCCTGCACGATGCCGAAAAAGAGTATGTGGAAGGCGAGATGCTGTACGCCATCGTGTTGGGCGATGCCCTGCCAGAGCCTGAGGAACTCGGCGTGGAAATTCCCGCCTATCTCAATGGTATCGCAGAAGCTGCTTCCGAATGCCGCCGCTATGTGTTAGACCTGCTGCGCGCGGGCGAAATCGCCCATGCCGAAACCCTGCTCAGCGTGATGGACGAAATCTACGACGAGTTAGTGACCTTTGATTATCCTGACGCGATTACAGGCGGACTGCGGCGTGCTACCGATGCCCTGCGCGCTGTGCTGGAACGCACCCGCGCCGACCTCACCCTCACCGCCACCCAAAAACAACTGGAGAACACCCTCGCTAGCGTCTACCAAGCCCTACAAGAGTACGCTAAGTAGCAGCCCAGCTCGTAAGGTATCCTCATGTTATGCGCTGGCAGTGGATGGCTATCGACGCTGCGGCCGTATGCCTGTTCGTGCTGGTCGGCTTATACAGCCACGGCACAATGGATGCGTTTGGGCTGATGCGCAGCCTGCCCGCGTTCTTGGGCGGCTGGTTCGTCGTAGGGCTGCTCACAGGGCTGTACCGCGCTCAATCCCCCAAGTGGGCGTTCATTGCAACCTGCCTTCTCGGCACCACCGTAGGTATCGCTTTTCGCAACCAACTCATCGGGCGCGGCTTGCTGGCACCTATCCCGCCCGCCTTCTGGATTGTGGCACTAACTGGCATCACGCTGTTCACAGGTATCCCGCGTCTTGTGGCGGCCGTGCGCACGAAGCGTGCAATCCACGCCGAAAAATAGGTAAAATTAACCCCAGCTGCTACCTATCCGTTTTGAGCAGGCGAGAGCCCTCGCCTGCGTCCGGAATGACGGCATTCTTGGCACATTGACCTATCTGTCATTCCGAGCCGAAGGTGAGGAATCTCGGAAACTGTTTCTAAGAATAGACGGCTCAAGCCGTTCCTGTGCAAACGAAGCCCGCCTGCGCAGGCTAAAGCATAGCGTCGGCGTCCCGCCGACGAACAAAAGCCGACACACGATGTGTCGGCTTAGAACTTGCGCCATAATCTCTGTCTCTCATAGGGAGCAACTTGGTAAAATTACAGAGGAGGTGATGTGATGGCGAAGACGGAAGGCAAGGAGATTGAGGTCGAGGGCACCGTCGTCGAGTGTCTGCCCAACACCACTTTCAAGGTGGAGATTGAGGGCGGGCACACGGTATTGGCGTACCTGTCGGGCAAGATGCGCATCAACTTCATTCGCATCTTGCCAGGCGATCGCGTGAAGGTTGCGCTGTCGCCATACGACCTGACACGCGGGCGTATCGTTTATCGCTACAAGAGCTAAACGGTAAGCAAATAGCCTAACAATCGCGTGCACAGTGCCGTTAGGCATTGTGTGAAGATGAACGCTATCTTTCAGTTGGGGGTAGGAAAACCTCCACAAGCAGATAGTTGGAAGGCTACTTACGCTGGTAAGCTAATGAATGTCCATGTGCCTTCTGCGAACTCCCTCCGTCGGTTCCCCCGCATGCAGGGGGAACCAGGCAGGTTTTTGGCTCCCCTCGCGTAACGAGAGGGATCTGGCAGGGGGCAGGATGAAAGAGTCTGCCGTAAGGGCGCACGTAAGAATCCAAGCGGATTCTTTCGTGCCCCTTGACGACTTACCTAGGCGATGGGGTACAATTAGGCACGGTCGGGGCGTAGCTCAGCATGGTAGAGCGCTCCTTTCGGGTGGGAGAGGTCGGCAGTTCGAATCTGCCCGCCCCGACCAGTGTTTATGGCTTGGTGCGCCTTGTGCGCAATGTAAGTAAAATACCCCCAATAATCAACCCCGCGCCAATCCAGATGGTGGGATGCAACTGCTCCTTGAGCACAAAGTAGCCAATAAACGCTGCTGCAGGCGTTTGCGCGAAGATTGTGACCCCCATCGCCCCCACTGGCGCGCGCTCCATCAAGTAGAACCACACAGAGAACGCGAACACAGTACAAACAACCACCAAGTAAAACCACATCCCAAAGTCGGTGGGGGTCCAGTGGAGGTTTGGTGCGCCTGCAAACACGAGAGAAATCGCCGTAAGAGAAACCGCTGCGAAGCTCGCCTCAATTGTCAGCAGCGCGACGCCCGAATAGCGCATCGCCAACGACTTGGCAGCCACCACATTAATGCTTTCCGTCAGCACGCCCAGCAACACAAGCAGGTTGCCCAATGTCGCCCCCGAAAACTCGCGCAACAGTAATCCTTTGTTGACGATCACCCACACCCCTGCCATACCCAAGATAATGCCCGCGGTCTTTTCAGGGGGAAACTGCTCCTTGAGCCACAGGCGCGCCAGAATAGCGTAGAAAATCGGTGAGCTGGAGACCAAGAGTGTAGCTTCGGTGGCGGTGCTGAGCCGTGTGCCCCAGAAGTAGCATAAGTAGGCGGTTGACACGCCGAAAAAGCCAATAGCGGCTGCCAGCATCAAGTGGGGCAAATGGCGGGGGAAGTGGGCAGCCAAGGTGCGCCGCACTTGGGGGATTGCCACCAAGAGCCACATCAGGCTCGCGGCGCCGATGAAACGGAACGCGGCTACCCATTCGGGGCGATGATTGTGCATCATTACCAGCGCGGCAGGGTTCGCACCTGCCCACAGAATGTTGAGGAACACCAGCACTGCAACCGCGCCTGCTCCAGCCGAGCCGAGTTGCTCGCGCACGGGCGGCGCCTTAGCCATCGTGCCCTCCTAAGGCGGTTTTTGCGGCGTGGACGAAAGCGCGCACCTTGTCAGGGTCTTTGCGCCCCACAGTGCTCTCTACGCCTGAGCTAACATCCACGCCTGCGGGCAGCACTTGGCGCACGGCTTCCGCCACATTGGCGAGCGTTAGCCCACCTGCCAACATGGTCGGCTTAGGCGCAACGCTGCAGAGAGCGGCGGCGCGCTGCCAATCGTGCACGATACCTGTGCCCCCCAGTTGCGTTGGGTGATAGGTGTCCAGAATAAACCGCTCGGCATGGCGCGCCCAACAGTGGAGGATGCTCAGCGCGTCGGCAACGGTGGTCTGCGGCGGCAGGCGCAAAGCAATCCATAGGGGCAGTTCTGGTAGCCAGCGCAGCATGGACGGCTCCGGCAGGGTGTCGTGCGGCACCACCCACTGCAGCGCGTCGAACAGCTGCCACTGCGTCGGCAGCTCATCGGGTTGGTGCACCACCGCCACGCGCACACGGTTGAGTGTCGGTAGCCACTCGTGCCAGTCGGGGCTATGATGCGGTAGGTAGCGCGGGCTGCTGCGCACAAAAATGAAGCCCAGCGCGTCTGCACCCGCAGCGGCTGCAAAATGGGCGTCTGTGAGGTTCGTCAAACCGCAGATTTTGACCCACATCGGTTAGCCCAGTCGGTTCAGGCGCACGCGATACACGATGGGGCGTTCGCCACGTGGCGCGCCGCAGCGCGTCATCGCGTAGTGGATTTGGTCTTGTGGACTGCAGTTGGGCGCAGGCGGCGCCAACACCGCATGCTTGCCTTGCCATTCCACCCACAGCCCGTCGTGCGCAGGGTCTACCTGATCCAAATTGCGCAACGGCTCATACGACTCCACCAAGTAGACCACATAGCGCAGTGTGGGCAGCTCAGCGGCGTCCACAGGCGGATGGTAGGGGTCTAATAGCGCGGCGCGTGTGGCGTGGTACACAATCTCGTGGGCACGGGTAGGCTGCTGAGGAAGCAAACTGCCCATCAGCCCGCGCAACTGGTTGCCCTGATAGAGCGCCACGAACACGCTGCCCGGCTCACGCAATACATCGGGCAGTTGCGACAGGTCTGGCTCAATGCGCGCCCCTTCCAATACCATGCGCTCCACGGCGTTTCGCGCCAAGTTCAGGCACGCCTGCTCCAAGTTCGCCCGCGAGTTGCGCAGTTGCAACTTCGGCTCCGTACCCTGTAGCAGGCGTTTGATGTTCGAGCGGTGCTTCCAGATTACTACCGCTGCTGCAGCAGCCAGAATGCCCACCGCAGCAGGCGAGTGCCCCGCAAAATACGCGGTAATCGGAACCGTCGTTGCTGCCAAAATAGACCCCAGCGACACCCAGCGCGTGAGCAGGAATACCACCAGCCACACCGGGAAGGCAACTGCCACCGTCAGCGGCGCCGCTGCCAAGAGCGCCCCCAAGCCCGTCGCGATGCCTTTGCCGCCTTTGAACCCGATGATGGGCGAGAAGGTATGCCCTAAAATCGCTGCAACCCCCACTAAAATCGCCGATACATCGTCCGCCCCAGAGCGCACGACCATCCATGTGGGTAACCAACCCTTCAGTGCATCCAATACCAAAACCGTTAGCCCCCATTTGGCACCCAAAACTCGAAACACATTCGTTGCACCGATGTTGCCACTGCCTACTTTGCGGATGTCAACTCCACGCAAGCGCGCAATCCAGTATCCAAAGGGCAGCGCGCCCACCCAAAACGCAGCAATCAACGCAAGCAGGAGAGCTTCAAACGCCATTGCGACAAGAATTATACCGACTCGCTCTCTGCGCTAAGTGCCATCCACCCAAAGCTCACCAAAACCACACGCTCCTATTGGGGTATTCTTTGGAGGGGAATGTCGCTTGCGTTCGGCAACACATCCGCGCAAGCAAGTCCGCTTGGCGGCAGTCAAAGCACTGGCACGCTTACAAAATCGCCCACTACTTCCTTTCTACACGGTGCGGTTGCAGCGCGAGTCGGCTACCTTAATGCGTCACGAGTTGGTTTCGGCGGTATGGCGATTACACCTCTCCGAGGCTATTCCTCTGCTTGCTGAATGTCTGCAAAACCCTAACCCGAAAGTGGTTTTGCAAGCCGTGCGTGCTTCGCTCTGCTTTGGGGAACAAAACTACCCGTTGCTTCAGCCTCTGCGTGAGCATCCGAACGAGTTGGTTCGCGCTGCTTTGGGGAGCAGAACTACCCGTTGCTTCAGCCTCTGCGTGAGCATCCGAACGAGTTGGTTCGCGCTGCTGTAGATCGCGCACTGACCAGAGGTAAGCGAGAACCCCCAAGCCAGCCCCATCCGCACAGCCCCGATGCCTTGAAAAACTTGATAGTGTGTGGCGACGCGTGGGCTACAAATACTAACCAGAGCCGTGCCCCCGCCTCTGTGCGAGAAACGGATTTCTGTTTATTTGCGATCAAGGAAAACCACATCGCTGCCAGGTCAACCTGTTGGGTAAGGGAAATCTAGAGAGTGCCGATGCGTCACTGGCGCGTGAGGCGGCGATTTTCGTGGCAGACACGATATCCGAAACGATGAAACAACAGTTGACGCAAGCAAGAATTTTGTGGGTGGAATTACGCAAGGCGCAAGATTGGCGGCAGTTTGCTGAAGCGTTAGAGCATCTTGGCATCCCTCACCAGCCAGCGCCCGAAGTAAAGGCAGCAGAGTGGTTCGCGAAATGCTTAGATGTGGTCTTTTCAACAGAGAAAATCAACAACGAGGTATGCAAGCGTGCCGAACTCTATCATACGGGCAGGGCGCTTCTCGTGGAGCTGGAGTGAATCAAAAACTTGTCCGTTTCTAAGCGGTTTCGGAGTCTTCATAAGTAGAAACCTCATAGGAAGGTCAGGGTTGCGCTGCAGACCGCATAGAGTGTCGTGTACCTCCTCAGCCAAAGTTGTGCCTGCGCCCCCGATAGTCGGGGGCGTTCGTTTTGTGTTTTATCGTTCGCCGAAGACAAACAACACAGTTAGTAAGTCAGCGTCGTTGACGACGCCATCCCCATTTACATCAGCAGGCTGGTTGCAGGTCTGAATTCCGAAGCTGAACAGCACCATCAGCAAGTCCGCATCGTTGACGACACCATCTTTGTTCACATCGGCAAGGTTGTAATCGTTGAGGATGTACAAGTAATCAAACGCTGCCACAGGGGCAGGCGTACCTGTGCCTCCAGCAGTGTCTACATACAGTCCGATGTAGCCGCCCTGCGTTGCCACTGCTTGAAGCGATGGAAATTCGCTTAGCGGGCGTGGGGAGCCGCTCATTTCACGCCAGTGCGCGCCGTCCTCGCGGTCATAGAAAAAGCGCACCAAGCCCGTATCAGGTTCGTAGCGAATTAGTAGCCGCGCACTGGTGCTTTCAACAGGGTTCCACACGATACCGCTTAGCCCCGCCCACTGATAGACCCCGTTCTGCTCGTGCCCCCCGCTCACCGAAAGCCAATGGCTCCGCTCAGGGAGATATACCAAGTGCAGGTTGAAGTAATTATCTGCATCGCGCAAGAAAACAATGCCTGCTTGCAGATAGGCATTGGATAGTCCATTACGCTGGAGGCGTACACGCGTCTCGATGCGCCATGCCCCACGCAACCTATGCACATACAAGTTCGGCAGGTTTCGGATGTTGTTATTGTTCTGGTACAAAGTACCGCGCTGGGCGACGATACGGAGCTCCTCGTTGGTAAAATTCACTTGGGTTGCACTGAAGGTGTTCACAGGGTTGTTGCCGATAACTTGCCAGCTCCAGCCCAGTTGCGCGTCGAAGCTGCCTTGAAACTCCTCAAACTGAGGCTGAGCACATCCTGTAGCAAGAATCCCGCTCAGGAATGCCACGCTCTCCAATCGGATGGCTTTCCGCAGAGCCAACAATACTGCTTGCACTTGAGCACCCCGCGCTTTCATGATACCCCACTTGAAATCGCAGTGCGGTGTGAGGTAAATTGCTTGCCTACGCAAGGGCAAATCGCTATGGCAACGACACGACGCTCCAGTAAGCGCAGCACCCGCGCAGCGAAGCAGACCCGCTCGAAGGCACGCACGCAGGCGACGCCAACGCCTTCGGGCAAACCCGTCATCATTGTGGAATCGCCCGCCAAGACGCGCACCTTAGCCAAAATCTTAGGCAACGCCTACACGATCGAAGCCTCGATGGGGCATGTGCGCGACTTGCCTAAGTCGCAGCTCGGTGTGGATGTGGAGAATGATTTCAAACCCACCTACACGCCCTTGCCGGAACGGCGTGAGGTGCTCAAACGCCTGCAAACCGTGGTGCAGGGTGCACCCGTGGTTTACTTAGCCACCGACCCTGACCGTGAGGGTGAAGCAATCGCCTGGCACATTCAGCAGGCACTAAACCTGCAAAACGCCCAACGGATTGAGTTCAACGAGATTACCGCGAACGCAGTGCTCCGCGCACTGCAGCAGCCGCGTGCGATTGATATGCACCGCGTGAACGCGCAGCAGGCACGGCGGGTGCTGGATCGGCTGGTGGGCTATGAAGTCAGCCCCCTACTGTGGCGCAAGACGCGCGGCGGTCGCAAACCCCTCAGCGCGGGGCGCGTGCAAACCGTCGCAGTGCGCCTGATTGTGGAACGCGAACGCGAAATCCGCGCCTTCGTGCCCGAAGAGTATTGGAAGATCACCGCCACACTCACGCCCAAGAAAGAGTTCTTCCCCTTTGAAGCGGAGTTGCGCGCCAAAGGCGATACAAAACTCGAACTCAAAACCGAAGCCGACGCCCAAGCGGTGTTGAACGAGCTGCAAGGCGCCACCTACATTGTAGAATCGGTGGAAAAGCGCCAGCGCAAGCGCACCCCGCCACCCCCGTTCATCACTAGCACGCTGCAACAGGAAGCCTCGCGCAAGCTCGGCTTCTCGGCAAAGCGCACGATGCAAATCGCGCAACAACTCTACGAGGGCGTGGAGCTGGGCGAGGAAGGCTCCGTCGGCTTGATTACCTACATGCGCACTGACTCCGTGCGCCTGTCGGATGAAGCGTTGCAAATGGCGCGCGAGTTTATCCAAGCCCACTATGCGCCTGAGTACCTGCCCGAAAAGCCACGCCAACATAAAACGCGCAGCACCGCCCAGGACGCGCACGAAGCCATCCGCCCCACGGATGTGAACCGCACGCCCGAATCGGTGCGCCCCTACCTCACGCCCGAGCAGTACCGCCTTTACGAACTTATTTGGAAACGATTCGTGGCAAGCCAAATGGCAGATGCACAGATGGAAATCACCAGTGTGAACATCCGTGCTAAAGAGTATCTGTTCCGTGCATCGGGCACGGTGGTGCTGTTTGAGGGGTTCCTCAGCCTTTACAAAGAGGGTAAGGATACCACCGAGCGCGACGAAGAGGAACTGCCGCCCTTGCCCTCGCTGCAGCAGGGCGAATTGCTGGATCTTATCCAGCTCACGCCGTCACAGCACTTCACGCAGCCTCCACCCCGCTACACCGAAGCCACTTTGGTCAAGACGCTGGAACAATACGGCATCGGACGCCCCAGCACCTACGCCACTATTCTTTCTACAATCCAAGAGCGAGGCTATGTGGTGCTGGAGAACCGCGCGTTCAAGCCCACCCCGCTGGGTGAAGCGGTCAACGACTACCTCGTGAAGTATTTCCCCGACTTGTTCGATGTGCCGTTCACAGCTCACATGGAAGAAGAGCTAGACGAAATCGAGGAAGGCAAAGCCGACTGGGTGCAGGTAGTGCGCGAGTTTTACCAGCCGTTTCGCCAGCAGATGGACGCCGCGCTGAACAGCGAGGAGCGCGTGCAAATTCCTGTAGTGCCCACCGAGCGCACCTGCCCGACCTGCGGGGCGCCGATGGTGTTGCGCAGTGGACGCTACGGGGAGTTTTTAGCGTGCTCACGCTATCCAGAGTGCAAAACGACGCTGCCTGCAGGGGCGACAGGCATCCGTTGCCCGCTGTGTGGCGTCGGCGAGGTGGTGCAGCGCAAATCCAAAAAAGGGCGCGTCTACTACGATTGCACCAACCGCGAGTGCCAACTGCTCACTTGGGATAAGCCCACAGGTGAATTGTGCCCACAATGCGGCGCACCGCTTGTGGAGAAGGTACAAAAGCGCATGGGTGGGCGCCTGATTACCTGCAGCAACGCTGAATGCAACTACCGCCTTGAAGAGCCGTTGGAAAGCGAGCCAACCGACGCGCCCGAAGAGGTGGCGGTCTAGACCCTTCGTAGGAGCCCAATGATGCGAGCCCCAACGCGCCCTCAAAAGTCGCTCAATGACCTGGACCTCTCTGCGTGGGACACCTACGACGATATCATCACTGACAGCCTGTGGCTGCTAGGCAAACGCCTACAGGGAGATGGCCATAGCGCCGACTACTGGGGCAACTTTGTGCCGCAGATCCCTTACCAAGCGATGCGGCGTTTCACCAAGCGCGGCGAGTTGGTGATTGACCCGTTTGTGGGGCTGGGCACCACGCTGATTGAAGCCGCACGACTGGGGCGCGCCGCCATCGGAATAGACCTCCAACCGCACTGTGTGGAACAAACTCGCCAACGCCTCACACAAGCGCATCAAGCCCCTGAGGCGCCTGTGGAGGTGCTGCTGGGCGATAGCACACACCCAAGCACACGCGAGCGCGTGCACGCCCTGATGCAACAGTGGGGCTACGACTATGCCCACTTGCTCATCTTACACCCGCCCTACCACGATATCATCCGCTTCAGTGATGCCCCCGAAGACCTCTCCAACGCGTCTGATGAGAAGGCGTTCCTTGCGGCGTTTGAGCGCGTGGTGCAAAACTTCGCCCCGCTGCTGGCACAAGAGCGGTTTCTGGTGCTGGTTATCGGTGACAAATACACCCGCGGCGAATGGATACCGCTTGGCTTCTACTGCATGGAGCGTGTGCTACAAAACGGCTTCAAGTTGAAAAGCATCTGCGTCAAGGATATTCAGGAGAATCGGGGCAAGCGTGGGCAGTACAGTCTGTGGCGCTATCGCGCCTTGAAACATCACTTCTATGTGTTCAAGCACGAGTATGTGATGTTCTTTCAAAAGCGGTAACCAACAGGCAGGCTAAGCAAACGCGGGTCGGCATGGTGAGAATAGGAACGGGTTAGGCCGTCTGCTTCAAAAGGAAGTGCCTCGCCTACAGCCTGGAATGACAATGCTTATGGCTGCGAAAATAGATTGTCTCCCCGAGCGGAGCGAGGGGGCTCGACGTAGGTTCGTCTGAGATTCCTTGCTTCGCTTGGGATGGGGGGTTGTGTGCAGTTGCTTGCCAACGGCGCGGAATAGTAAGCGTATTTTGCATCGGAGCATCGTCATTCCAAGGCAGCGAAAAATCGTGCCCGCTTAGGACGGTGAGTTGCAACTTGGGTCAAAATATGAGTATGTACCGAATCGCGCTGTTGGGATGGCTAAGCGTGGGCGTTTTGGGAGCAGCCTACTTTTGGCTGGCATATCCGCGCGTGTTTCCAGAGGCAAGTGTGGACTTACGGATTACCCCCCGTGAGGCATTGCAAAGGGGTGAGCAGGCGTTGCGCCAACTTCAGCCCGATTTGAACCTTGCCGACTGGCGCCACACCGTGCAGTTCGATTGGGATGAGAACGCCAAACGCTACTTGGAGAAGACTTTGGGGCTAAGCCAAGCCAACCAAGTGATGCGTGACGACGTATCGGTGTGGTATTTCGCGTGCAGATGGCAGCGTGAGGGCGAGCGTATGCGGTATTGGGCATCGGTTGCGCCCAGCGGGGAAGTGGTGGCAGCAGGCTACACATTGCCCGAAGAGGCTGTGGGCGCCCAACTGCGCCCCGAGCAAGCTCGCGTGATTGCCGAACGGTTCCTACAAATCCAATTGCGCCTTGACCTGAGCCAGTGGCGATTGGTGAATACCTACCAGCAGCAACGCCCCCAGCGGCGCGACTACGGCTTTGAGTACGAGCATCAGACGCTAAGATACCCTGCCGATGCTCCAAACCCCGCTACTGTGCGCCTGCGCCTCTCGGTTGCAGGCGATCGCGTGAACAGCTATACCTTGCGTTGGCTGCACACCCCCGAAAAATGGGCGTTTGAACAACGCCAGCGCGCAAGCCAACGACGCGCCTTGGGCGTGGTGTTCGGCATGCTCTACATACTATTGCAGACTGGCGCGGTCGGGCTGGCGATTTGGTTGGTAATTCGCCGCCAGCCGCTGGCATGGGGCTTCGCGTCGCGTGTGGCGTTGTTGTTGGTCGTGGTGATTGTGTTGGCGCAACTGAATGCCTATCCGCTGTGGTGGGCGCGCTACGACCCCGCCCGCCCCGAACCCGCCTTTTGGGCAGGTAGGTTAATCGGCATTTTGTTTTTTGCGTTGTTCGAGGGGTTTCTGTGGTTCGTGTTTGCGCTGGTGGGTGAGTGGCTAAGCCGCGCGACGCCACTGGGCAATATGCCGTTTGCGAAGCTCGCGACTGCACGCTTCTGGACCACCCGCGAAGCGGTGCGCGCCCTGTTTGTGGGCTTGGCTTTTGCAGGCATTCATCTGGGCTATCTGTGCGCGGTGTACCTCATCGGCTTCCGCTTGGGCGCGTGGTCGCCCCTGGCGGTGCCTTACACGAACGGCGTGGTGTTGCCGTTGCCCTTCGTAGAGCCGCTGCTATATGGGCTGCTGCCCGCTATCCAAGAGGAGCTAATGTTCCGCGCGATTGCGCTGTATGTTCTGTGGCGTCTAACGCGGCAGTTCTGGGGGGCAGCGTTGCTGAGCAGCACGCTGTGGGCGTTCCTGCATATAGGCTATCCTACCGAGCCGGTGTATATGCGCGGGCTGGAGCTGATTCCTGTGGGGTTGGCGTATTGTTGGCTGGCAGCACGATATGGCATTCTTGCCCCGATTACCGCGCATTACACCTACAATGCCTTGCTCACAGCGACGACCTATCTCAACATGGATGCGCCGTACCTGCGCTGGTCGGCGCTGGTGGTGGCGTTGGGTGCGTTTGCTTTGTTCACGCCTGCGCTGCTTGCCTATTTGCGTCAGCGCACGCTACCGACTCTGGATTCGGTAGAAGCCCCCACGATGCATGCGCCGCCCCCCGCCACACCCGCCGAGCCCCAGATTGCCCCTTATCGCCCGCTTACTCGGCGCGACTGGGCGTTGCTTGCGGGCATACTGGGGGTGCTGGTAGCGCTCGGCATGTATCGCCGTGCACCAGAGGTCGGCGAGTTCCTCCGCGGCATGCACACAAATCGCACGGAAGCGCTCCAAATCGCCCGCGAATACCTTACGGAACTTGGGGTCGGCTTAGAAGGCTATCGCGCCCTAGCCGAGTTCTTCTGGCGCGACCGCGACGATATAGAGGAATACGCCCGCGCTATTGGGCAAGAGGAAGCCTACGAGCAACTTGCCAAGCCCGAACCGAGCGAACTGGGCTACTGGCGCGTGCGTTTCTTCCGCCCGCTGGAACGAACCGAGTGGTATGTGTATGTGGGCACAGATGGCGAGGTGTTCAATCGCAAGCGTGTGCTCGCTGAGGAAGCTGCAGGCGATTTGCCAGAGGAGCGTGCCCAAGCGCGGGTGATGCTGACGGAAACGCAAGCCCGCCAACGCGCCGAGCAATACCTTGCAGACGCGCAGGGCTACGACCTCAGCGAATGGCGATTGATTGAGACCGACCTCACCGAACATCCTAACCGCACCGACTATGTATTTACTTATGAGCATCGCCAGCATCGCATCGGTGAGGCGCGCCAGCGACTACGCGTGGAGGTGCAGGGGCTATTAGTCCACGATGTAAGCGAGTGGTGGGAGATTCCTGAGCAGTGGTACTTCCAGCAGCGGCGCGTGCAGGCGTGGGGCGTGTTCGCGGGGTTGTGGGTGATTTTGCTACTGCTTGGCTTAGTTGGTTATGTCGTGTATGTGGAGTGGCGTGAGGGGAACGCAAGTTCGTTTTCGTTGCCGTTGGCATGGCGTGCGCTGGTGCCGGGCGCGCTGTGTCTGGCGCTTCTCATTCTTTCCGATTGGGAAGGCGCACTTTGGCGACGCTACGACCCCGCCGATCCTGTCGCCACGCATGTGGGCGCCACGCTGATACTTCAGGGCTTGTTGGTGCTGTTGGGCGGGGGGCTGGTCGCGATGCTTTACGCGGGGTTGGAACCAAGCTACTGGCGCACGCGCTTAGGACACCTGGTGCCACTGAGCGTATGGCTTTCGCCCCGCCGCTGGCACGAGGCGCCCCCCAGCTTGCCCCTGCGCCATCCTGCCGCGTGGCGCGAGGGAATCGCTATCGCTGCCGTGTTGAGCGTGGCTTCGGGCACGCTGGAACTTTTCTTACCTAGACCGCCCCGTGATGTGAGCGGGCAACACTTGTGGTTAGGCACGGTTGCCTTCGCAGGGCTGCTCACGCTCATCATCGGTGCTCTGGCGCTGGCAGCCGTTGGCACCTACCGCAGGTATTTACGCTCGCTTTGGCGCGTAGGGCTACTGGCGCTTGCGTTTGCGCCTGCAGCAGCAATTGGGGTCAGCTCGTGGGAACAGCTGCGCAATCATCTACTTACCTACGTCGAGATTTGGGCGGTGGTGGTGATCGTTGGCTATTTGCTGGGGCGGCGATTGCTGCAGGGCAACTTTGTGGCGTGGGCGTTGCTGCTCTTTTGGGGTGTCTTAGCCGATGAGAGCGCGGTTTACCTGCAGATGCCAGACCCCGCACTGCGCGTGCAAGGCGTGATCACGGGAGCAATCTACCTGCTGAGCGTTGCTTGGGCGGTTTGGTGGGCGTGGCGGCAGTCGGCGCGCGCACAAATGGCGGTGGTTAGCCCCGCTGCGCAGGAAGACGAAGCCCACAGCTATGCTGTAGTGTATATGGAAACTCCTCGCGCTCAGTCCGAGCGCGAGGAAGCGTAGGTAGCAGGGCTGAGGGCTGATAAGGGTTCATCATTTGGGTTCCACCGCGCACCTTTCGCAGGGGGTTTTCGTGTTCTGCCCCCTCCGTAAGGTTCCCCCCCCGTTGCACGAAGGGAACCGAACTCCAAACGGTTCCCCCTCCTTGTAGGGGGAACCTCAAGGAGGGGGTTTGGGCAAAATCGGGCAGCTGCTTGGGCAGTTGCGACAGTACCCTTGTCGGGGGCTGCGTGGGGGTAAGCTGCTCTTACGCCAGCCCATACAGCGGCAGGAACTTGCGCTCGAAGTAGCGCAGGAGGGGTTCCGCACTGGGGGGCTCGCCCGTCACGCGCTGGATTAGCTCCTTTGCGGGGTAGCGCTGCCCCTGCTGGTGGATGTTGGTGCGCAGCCACTCCAGCAGCGGGGTAAATTCGCCCTTGCGGAACTGCGCGTGCAGGTCGCCCAAATCGCGCTCAGCTGCCTCAAATAGCTGTGCCGCGAACAAGTTGCCCAATGTGTAGGTAGGGAAGTAGCCAATCATACCGCCCGACCAGTGCACATCTTGCAGCACGCCCTCCGCGTCGTTGGGTGGCTCGAAGCCCATATAGGCTTTGAACCGCTCGTTCCACGCGGCCGGCAGGTCGGCGACTTGCAAATCGCCGCGCAGCAGCGCCAGCTCCAGCTCGAACCGCAGCAGAATGTGTAGGTTGTAGGTTACCTCGTCGGCTTCCACGCGGATGGTGGAGGGGCGCACGGCGTTTACGGCGAACACGAAGTCATCCAGCGCCACATCTTTGAGTGCGTCGAAGTGTTGTTGGGCAGTGGGGTAGAAGAACTCCCAGAAGGCGCGGCTGCGCCCCACGAAGTTTTCCCACATGCGCGATTGCGACTCGTGCACGCCCAGCGAGACCGAGCTGCCCATTGGGGTGCCCCAGTGCTCTTCAGGCAGCCCCATTTCGTAGAGAGCGTGCCCCAGCTCGTGAATCGTGCCAAACAGCGAGGGGTTGAGGAAGTCTTCGTAGTAGCGAGTGGTGATGCGCACATCGCCTGGTGAAAGGCGCGTGGCGAACGGGTGCACAGTCGGATCCAGGCGCCCACGCTGCCAATCGAAGCCGATGGTCTCCGCCACATAGCGGCAGAACGCCTCTTGCGCGGCGCGCGGGTAATGGCGTCGCAAGATGTCGGTATTGGGTTGGCGCGGGGCAGCTTGCAGGCGCGCGACCAACTCTGGCGTATGCCGACGCAACGGTTCGAACAGCTGCTCCACCTCTTGGGCGGTCATGCCCTGCTCGTATTCATCCAACAGCGCGTCGTAGGGTTCGCGCTCGTAGCCCAGCCGCTCGGCAATCTCGCGCACAAGGCGCACAATCTGCTCCAAGTGCGGCTGAAAGAGGCTAAAGTTCGACTCTTCGCGCGCCTCCTCCCAGACTTTCTCAGCGAGGCTGGTAACGCGGGTGAACTCCATAACCAATTCGGTGGGCAGTTTGGTGAGTTTGGCGTAATCGCGCCGCCACTGGCGGATGTTGACGGCAGTTTCGCTGTCGGGCGGTTGGGTAAGTTCGCTTTGTTCCAGTTGGCTTAGCCACTCGCCTACGCGCGGATCGGTGGCGCGCTGATGAATCATGCCCGACAGCAACGCAAGTTGTTCGGCGCGGTAGCGTGCGCTTTTTGGAGGCATCATCACACGCTGGTCCCAGCCCAACACGCCTGCAATAGAGCCTAATAACGCCGTTTCCTTTTGCCAGTTGAGCAGATTCTGGTAAACTGTGCGGGCATCCATAGTGGCGCGATTATACCTGCTGGCTCGAAAGTTGCTGCAGGGTAGGGCATGCGCCACTTGGAAACACGCCTGCTCGGGCTGCTGGTGCTTGCCGACACGCTCAGCACATACTGGTTGGTCTCGCGTGGATATGCTGTGGAGTTCAATCCGCTGATGGCGTGGCTGATTAGCATCGGTTGGGGTGCCTTTTTCGGGGTGAAGCTCGCGGCGTTGGCTGGGGCGGTCGCCGTTGCGGAATGGTATCGCAAGCGCAATCCGCTGTTTGTGCGGCGCGTGTTGCAGGTGGGGGCAGTCGCATACTTGGCGTTGTGGGTTGGGGGCGCGCTTATCAGTAGCCTTGCGCGCTAAGGTACTCTAAATCATGTGCGCGAGGAGTTAGTGTGGTTGGACGAGGAGTCGCCGCGGCGCTCGCATCCGCTGTATGCCACGCTGGAGTTTGTGGGCGCGCTGGGGGTGTTGTTGGTTGCCAGTCTGCGCGGTGTGCTGGGCGGGCGCATCGAGGGGCGGGAAACTGTGCATCAGATGGCGTTCATCGGGGCAGCCTCCGCGCCGATTGTGGCGCTAACCAGCGCGTTCACAGGGGCGGTCGTCACGCTTTACTCGGCGTCGCTGCTGGTGGATGCGGGCGGCAGTGGGTTTGTGGGGGGGGCGCTGGCGCTGGCAATGACGCGCGAACTTGCCCCCATTCTCACAGGGATTATGGTCACTGCCCGCTGCGGGTCGGCAATTGCGGCGCAGCTGGGCACGATGAAAATCACAGAGCAAATAGACGCCTTGCGCGCGCTGGCAGTCAGCCCCGTGCAGTATTTAGTGATTCCGCGCGTGCTGGCGGCGCTGATAATGTTTCCGATGCTTGGCATGATTGCTAACTTTGCGGGGCTGGCGGGCGGGTTTGTGGTCGCAAACGCCTTCGGAATCGGGGTGAACAGCTTTTTGCAGTCAATACGCTTGCTCACCGAGCCGTTTGATGTGATAGGAGGGCTGATCAAAACGCTGGTGTTTGCGTTGATCATCACTTTGGTGAGCGCGCAGCAGGGGCTGAGCACGCGCGGGGGGGCAGCGGGGGTAGGGCACGCCACAACGCGCGCGGTGGTCATCTCGATGGTGCTGATTTTCGCTGCAAACTACTTCTTAGCCGACCTTCTGTTTGCGGAGCGATGAGCCACACAGGGCCTGCACTGGAGACGCGCCAGCTGGTGTATGCCGTAGACGGCAAGGTTATTCTCAAAGGAATTGACTTGCGCGTGGACTATGGCGAGGTGTTAGGCATTATGGGCGCCTCAGGCAGCGGCAAGACCACGCTGCTGAAGTGCCTTTGCGGGTTGCTCAAGCCCACTTCGGGCGAGGTGTGGGTGGAAGGGGTGAACATTGCGCCCTTGAGCGAGCGTGAGCGCATGCCGTTGCGCCTGCGGTTGGGCATCGTGTTCCAGTATGCTGCGCTGTTTGATTACCTCACGGTGTATCAGAATGTGGCGTTCGGGTTGGAACGCCATCGTCGGCTGAGCAAAGCGCAAATCCGCGAGATCGTGCGCGAGCGGTTGGCATGGGTAGGGCTGGAAGGCGTGGAGAATCTTTATCCGTCGCAGTTGTCGGGTGGTATGCGCAAGCGCGTGGGGCTGGCACGCGCGTTGGCGATGGATCCGCATATCGTGCTGTTTGATGAGCCGAGCAGTGGGTTAGATCCTGTGAACGCTTTTCAGGTTGACCGCTTGATTACGCGCCTCAATCGTGAGTTGAACCTTACAGCGGTGGTGGTGTCGCACGATGTAGTTAGCCTGATGCGCACGTGCAGCCGCATCGTGATGATTGACGACGGTCAGATTATTGCTGAGGGCACGCCCGCCGCCATTCGCGCCAGCGAGCATCCGAAGGTGCAGGCGTTTTTGCAGATGGCGTCGGCAGAGGCGTTGTAGTGCGCTCAGATTTCGGGCGCGGGTTCTGCCCCCTCAATGTAGCCCTTTGTGGAGGGTGTGCCGTGCTGGCGCGGGTGGAAGCGCGTCGCCATCTCCAACGCCTTCGCAAAGCCCTTGAAAATCGCCTCAATGGCGTGGTGGGCGTTGCTGCCCGACAGCAGGCGAATATGAAGCGTTGCGTGGGCGTGACTGACAAACGCCCGGAAAAACTCCGCGACCAGCTCCGTAGGCATTTGCCCCACGCGCTCACGCGCAAACGACGCCTCAAATACCAACAGCGGGCGACCGCTTAGGTCTATAGCAACCATCGCCAACGCCTCATCCATCGGCACAAGTGCCCAACCATAACGATTGATGCCGCGCATGTCGCCCAACGCCTGCTGGACCGCCTTGCCCAAGCAGATGCCCACATCCTCTACAGTGTGATGTTCGTCTATTTCCAAGTCGCCCGTTGCGCTAACCACGAGGTCAATCACACCGTGGCGGGCGATTTGAACCAGCATGTGGTCAAAAAAGCCGATGCCTGTGTTTACTTGGGCGTTGCCAGAGCCGTCTAAGTCAACCGACACGTAGACGCGCGTTTCGCTGGTTTCGCGCTCATACATTCCGAATCGCGAGCCGGGACTGCGTGTCGCCATTGTTAGTCTCCTTGGTGTGAACGTGGTTGGCTCGTGCGGACTTGAATCGCGTAGGCGTGTCCGTCGAAGCCTTCGGTGTGCGCCAGTTGTACAGCGTCGGGCGCGAGGGTGGCTAAACCATCTTCCGTGAGCCACACGACGCTACTGCGCTTGAGAAAGGTTTCTACCGAAATCGGTGATTCGAAGCGGGCGGCGCCCCCTGTGGGGAGCGTGTGGCTGGGACCTGCCAAGTAATCGGCAATCGCTTGAGGTGTTGCCGTACCGACCAGGACGCAACCGGCGTTCTCAATCCACGGCAGCCATTTCAGAGGGTGTTTGACCATCAGCGTGAGGTGTTCGGGGGCGATGGCGTTGGCGATTTGAATCGCTTGGTGTATCGTTTTAGTGTGGATAGCGTAGCTGCCGCGAAGTGACTGCTCTAAAATCGCACGGCGCGCGCGAATCGGCAGTTGCTGCCCGATAGCGGCGATGGTTTCTTGGATGAGCCAGCTGCTGGGCGTGAGCAAATAGGCAACCGACTCTGCGCCATGCTCCAGTTGGGTTAACAGCTCGGCAGCTACCACTTCAGGGGGCGTGCCCGCCTCGGTAATCACCACCGCTTCGCTAGCGCCCGCCCACATGTCCACGCCCACTATGCCCCACAGCAGCCGCTTGGCAAGGTTTACATAGACATTGCCCGGTCCCACGATTTTTTCGACGGGGGGAACGGTTTCGGTGCCGAATGCCATCGCCGCAATGGCTTGTGCACCACCTATCTTGAAGATGCGCGACACACCTGTTTCCGCAGCTGCCACTAGCACGGCTGGGTGGAGGGTACCGTCGGCTTGTGGAGGCGTGCAAAGGATAATCTCCTCCACGCCTGCAACGGCGGCGGGCGCGGCGGTCATAATCACCGTGCTGGGGTAGAGGGCGCGTCCACCGGGCACATACAGCCCCACACGCTGCAGCGGGCGCACCCGTTGCCCAAGCATGCCGCCCGCAAGATCTGTCATCCACCACGAGGCAGGGCGGGGCTGATGCTGATGATACTGCCGCACGCGTTCCGCCGCGTGCTGAATAGCGTGCAGGGTGTGCTCGTCCAGCTGCTCGTAGGCAGCCTCAATCTCGCTGGAGTGAACCTCCAACTGCTCTAAGGTAGGGCAGTCGTATTGGCGAGTAAGTTCAAGCAAGGCGCGGTCACCTTCGGTGCGCACGCGCTCAATGATTGTGCGTACCGCTGCTTCTTGTTCAGGAGTTGGCTGCGCGGCGGCGCCTCGGAACTGCGCCAACACCTGCGCCAGCGGCTGAGTAGTGGCATCCAGCACCTGCAACATCAGCGGGAGTATACCCCGTGGGAGTGGTAAGTGAGCTTAAGAAGTTTTTTGGTGACCCCAGGGGGATTCGAACCCCCGTCCTCCTGGCTGAGAACCAGGCGTCCTAGACCGCTAGACCATGGGGCCACCGTGCGCTACCCATGATACCCTAAATGCTCCCCGAAAGTCAAGGGGCTGTGGCCGGGTGGCGCTCGAGCACGGCACCCTTGTGGGAATGCAGGGGAAGGGCAGCTCATCTGTGATAGATTTCACGAACCCCCTTGACAAATTCGCCCTGACTGGGGTATAATCGCTTTACTCAACTAATCTGGTCTAATGACTTAACAAGGAGGCGTACCATGAGCCGACGAATGAGTTGGTTTGGAGGGAGCCTTGCGTTGTTGGTAGTGGCTGCGCTGCTAAGTGCGTGTGGAACCCAACCCACCTCCACCAACGGCGCTGCTAGCCCTCAGGAAGTCCCCAAAGCCACTGCCGAGCAACCAGCCACTCCCACGGAGACTCCGAAGACTACCCCCACGCAACCCACAGCGCCTGCGACCGGGTCTACCAAGCCTACCGAAGAGTTGCCCAAAGCAGAAGCCCCAAAAACAGTTGCTGCTGCCAGCAATGATGCGCAGCTCGCAGCAAAGGGCAAGCTGGTGTTTGTGCAGGTGGGCTGCAAAACTTGCCATATGAACCCTGCAACGGGCAACATGTATCCCGACCTGCGTGGGCTGTACGGTTCTCAGCGCAAGCTCAAGGACGGCAGCACGGTGGTGGCTGACGAGGAGTACCTGCGCGAATCGATTGTGAACCCCAACGCTAAGCTGGTGGCAGGCTATGCGCCCGTGATGCCACCCTACAACTACCTCAAAGAAGAGCAGGTTCAGCAATTGGTTGCTTACATCAAGTCGCTCAAAGACGAGAAGCCCGAGTATGTGAAGCAATAAGCGAAGGGGCGGGGGCAGCTGAAGCCGTATCAGTTGCCCCCACGGCGTGCTGAAGGAGGTATACTGTGGGCATGACGCGCTTCGCTAAGTTCGCATGGGTTGTGCTGATTTACAACTTGCTCGTGATTCTGTGGGGGGCATTTGTGCGCGCCACTGGATCAGGAGCAGGCTGTGGCAGCCATTGGCCCACTTGCAACGGCGAGATTATCCCGCGCGCCGCATCGGTAGACACCCTGATTGAGTTCACCCATCGCGTCACCAGCGGGATTGCGTTTCTGCTGGTGTTGGCGATGCTGATTTGGGCATTGCGTGCCTACCCACGCGGGCACATCGTGCGCTTTGGCGCGTTTTTCAGCCTGATTTTCATGGTAGTAGAGAGCTTGCTGGGGGCTGGGCTGGTGTTGTTTGAGCGTGTTGCGACCGATGTGTCGTATGCGCGTGCAGTGTGGATGGCAGCGCACCTGCTAAACACCTTCATCTTGCTGATGTGGATAACGCTCACGGCATGGTGGGCCTCGGGTGGGGCGCGCTTCCCGCTGCGCGGGCAAGGCTGGACGGGGCTTGCCGTACTAGGGGCGCTGGTGCTTATGGCGGTTATTGGCATGAGCGGCGCCGTCACCGCGCTGGGCGATACGCTGCTTCACCTCAATGTCATCCACACAAACCCCATCGTAGGTGAGACATTGCTTGCGCTGCGCGTGTACCACCCCACCTTAGCGGTCGGAATTGCGCTGTATATGATTGTGGTGCTCACGCGCCTGATGCTGGATCGCCCGTCGCCTGCAGCGTTTCGGTTAGGCGTTGGATTCAACCTGCTGTATGTGGCGCAGCTGGGGCTGGGCTTGCTGAATGTGTGGCTCAAAGCGCCCGTGTGGATGCAGCTGGTACACCTACTGGTGAGCGACATCCTCTGGATTATGCTGGTGGTGTTCAGCGCGACTGTGCTGGCAACACGCCCGCAGGAAAAAGTCGCACCTGTTCAGGTATAATCTCCACAAACGCGCTGGGATTCCGCGCGGCGTACGCAGACTATAGACGCTGCGCGGAATCCCAGACGCGCCAGTGGAGGATTATGCCTATGCGCGTTCTTGAGATTGTTTTGGGGCGCGAGCTGTTGCCCATCTACGAAAAAGTGATGGCAGGTGAGCGCCTCTCGTTTGAAGATGGTGTGCTGCTGTATACCACGCCCAACCTCTCAGGCGTTGGCTACCTTGCCAACCTTGTGCGCGAACGCCTCAACGGCAACTACGCCTATTACATCCGCAATCTACACATCAACTACACTAACATCTGCAATAAAGGATGCAAATTCTGCTCGTTCTACGCACAGAAGGGCGGTCCCAAGCCATACACCCTCACGATGGATGAAGTGCGCGAACGCCTGCGTGCCTATCGGCATATCCCAATCACGGAGGTGCACATCGTTGGGGGGGTGAACCCGCGTCTACCGTATCAGTACTACTTAGACCTTGTTCGCACTGTCAAAGAGGAGCGCCCTGAGGTGCACATCAAGGCGTTCACGGCAGTGGAGTGGGAAGAGATCGCGCGCGTTGCCAAAAAGCCACTGGCGGAAGTGCTTCAAGAGATGAAAGCAGCGGGTTTGGGCAGCGTGCCCGGCGGCGGAATCGAGGTGCTGAGTGACCGCATCCACGCCGAGCTGTTTCCCAAGAAAATCAACGGCAAGCGCTGGAAGGAAATCGCGCGCGAGATTGCCGCAGCCGGGCTGAAACAGTATGCCACGCTGCTGTACGGTATCGGCGAGACCATAGAAGAGCGCGTGGATCACTTCATCCAGTTGCGTGAGTTGCAAGACGAGACGGGGCACTTTCTGGCAATTACACCGCTGTCGTTCCACCCCGAAGGCACGCAGCTGGCACATCTGCCACACCCCAGTGGCGATGACGACCTGCGCAACATCGCAGTTGCCCGCCTGATGCTGGACAACTTTCCGCACATCAAATCGTTCTGGATTATGAACACGCCCGCTATCACGCAGATTGCGCTCTGGTACGGCGCCGACGATGTGGATGGCACGGTTCATGAGTACGAGATTGTGTATCAGGATGACGCGCCGGGGGTGCGCCAGCAGCTGCTTACGCGCAACGCGCTGATACGACTGATTCGTGAGGCGGGACGGGTTCCTGTGGAGCGCGACAGCCTTTATCAGATTGTTCGCCGCCCCGACGAGGAGCCAGAGCCGACGCTGTCGCGGGTGCCACTGCGTGTGCTGAGCTAAGCGGGTATCATACGCGCCGTGAGCCAAGCGGTCGTCAACGCCACTAACCGTGCGTGGCTGCTGTGGAGCGTCGCGTACTTTGTGTTGCAGTTAGGCGCGCCTTTGGTTACCTTGCCTCGCGGCTGGCTGTTGCTGGGAGGCGTATTGCTCACCACCTTGCTGCTGATGGCAACCTTGCTGGGGCTGGTGTTCGCGTGGGCTGGTGAAACCGAGCGCGTCAAGTGGCTTGCCCCTGCGATGCTCATCGGTGGTATCGTAGCGTGGTTGGGCTGGAACGCGCTGCCTACCTTGCCGGGCTGGAGCCGCGCCAATCCCCCGACGGAGTTGGTCGCTGGGATATATCGGGCAGTGCACGGCTATCTATTGATGTTGGCGGCAGTTGGGCTGGGCACCACGCTCTCTAAGCTTATCCGCGAAAAGAACCTGCTGGCGCCCGTGATTCCCTTTGCTGCGATGGTCGATGTGCTGACTGTGTTGGCGCCGAGTGGGTTCGTCAAGCAGGTGATGGAAAAAGCCCCAGAGGTTGCCGAACGCGCTGCTTTAGCGGTGATGGCGGTCCCGAACGCCCCCGAAGTTTCGGCACGGTTGACACCAATTGCTATCATCGGGGCAGGCGACTTTGTGTTTCTTGCGCTGTACGCCGCCTGCTTGATTCGGTTTGGGTTGCGCGTGCGGGCAACGATGATTGGGCTGTTCCTTGCCTTGTGGATTTACTTAGGATTGGTGCTGCTGGGGGTTGCGCTACGCTTGCCCGCGCTTGTGCCGATGGCGATCGTCACGCTCGCGCTCAACTGGCGTTCGTTCCAACTGAGCCGCCAGGAGGCGATCGCCAGCGTTCTCGTCACCAGCATAGCCGTGGCTGTAATCGCCTGGTTGTTCGTGCGAGGGGCATAACTGCCAATGTCGTTGCGCAAAGGATTAATCCTGCTATTTTTATCGGCCTTGCCGATAATTCCAAGTGAAAAAAAACCGTAGCGGAGCGAGGATGGTGCACGCTCGCCTACGGCTCGTCTGGGAGGCGTACGCTCCGCACCAAGACGGAGGGATAATGATGCGAATACTGCGAAATCGCAAAACTCGGCAGGGCTTTACGCTAGTAGAGATTATGATTGTGGTGCTGATTATCGGTGTTCTGCTGGCGATAGCCGTACCAAACTTTATCGGGGCGCGCGAACGTTCGCGAGCGAACTCGTGCCGTGCTAACCTGCGTCAGATTCAAGCCGCTAAAGAGCAGTGGGCGATGGCAACCAACCAAGGCCCGACGGCAACGCCGAACTGGGGCAATCTTGTACCTGCGTTTATTCAGCGTCAACCGAGCTGCCCGTCGGGGGGTACTTACACGATTGGCAACTTGCAGACGAACCCCACTTGCAGCATCGGCAACAACGGTACTGCGAACGATCCTGGCGACGACCACGTGCTGTAGTTTGCCAATACGACGCGTCTTCGTAGGCAGGCACTATGCTCAGAGTGCCTGCCTTTATTTGCTTGAATAAGACTGGTGGAGGAAGCCTGTGGAGAAGGGCGGTTGCAAAAATCCCGTATTATTCACAGTTGCTCGACCTCGTACGGGTGGAACAACTCTCATAGCGGGGAGGAAACCCAATCAGAGCCGCCCGACGGTGTGGTTTTCTCCCCAGCACGCCGAAAATACGGAGATGATGGAGGGACAAACGATGCTGAACTTGCGCTCTCGCCGCAGCCAGCGTGGTTTTACGCTGGTGGAGATTATGATTGTTGTGTTGATTATCGGCATTTTGTTGGCAGTTGCCGTGCCGAACTTTATTGGAGCACGCGAACGTTCGCGAGCGAACTCGTGCCGTTCTAACCTGCGCCAGATTCAGGCTGCCAAAGAGCAGTGGGCGATGGCAACCAACCAAGGCCCGACAGCGACTCCTGACTGGAACGCGCTGGTGCCTGCGTTTATTCAGCGCCAGCCCAGTTGTCCGTCGGGGGGCACTTACACGATTGGCAACCTAGCCACCAATCCCACTTGCAGCATCGGTGACAACGGTACCGCGAACGATCCCAGCGACGACCACGTGCTGTAGTTTGCCAGTACGACGCGTCTTCGTAGGCAGGCACTATGCTCAGAGTGCCTGCTTTTGTTTTTACCGCTGAATGCTGCTGGTTTCCATTGGCACAGCTTGTTCCAATTCTTCGGTTAGGCGCAGGAACACTTCTTCCAGAGTGCTGCCCTCCATTTGAGCACGCTGTTGCAGTTCGCTGAGCGTGCCCTCCGCCAGCAGCTGCCCTTTGTGCATAATAATCACGCGGTCGCAAAGTCGTTCGGCGGTGTCCAACTGGTGTGTGCTTACCAGAATCGCGCAGCCCTCGTCGCGCAGGCGTTGCAGTTCCGACTTGAATAGATACTGCCCCTTTGGGTCAATGCCCATCAGTGGCTCGTCGCACAGGAACACCTTCGCGTCGTGGATAAGCGCGCACACGACGGCTAACTTCTGTTTCATGCCTTTGGAAAGCGTGCCGGCTAAGGCGTCGGCTTTGTCGGCGAGTTCGTAGCGATTCAGCAGTTCGGCAGCACGCCGTTCATACACATCCATCGTGTCGTAGCACATTGCCACGAGTTTCATATGCTCGCGCACGGTAAGCAGTTCGTAGGGATTGGGCATTTCGGGGATGAATGCCAGCAAGCGTTTGGCGCGTTGTTCGTCGGTGGCGAGGTCATATCCGCCGATTACAATCCGCCCCCCGTCAGGCTTGAGGATGCCTGCGATGCAACGCAAGGTGGTGGTTTTGCCTGCTCCGTTGGGACCCAATAGCCCCACAATCTCGCCTGCTTCCACGCGGAAACTGATCCCATCAACCGCACGAAATCCCCTGTACGACTTTACCAGCTGCTCTACGATCAGCATCGGGAGGCACCAGAAGCAGTATACCTCACGATGCAGTAGGAGGTTGTTGATCGCTCTCGAAGTTACTACTGGAGGAGTACCGATGCCACAGGTGCGTTTTGATACCTACTATCGCTATGATGAGCTGACGCGGATTTTGCATGCCTATGCTGAAGAGTATCCGAACCTCGTGCGGATTGAGAGTATCGGCAAAAGCTATGAAGGGCGCGATATATGGCTGTTGACTGTCACGAACTTTGCTACAGGACCCGCAGAAGAGAAGCCCGCGCTGTGGGTTGACGGTAACATCCATGCCAGCGAGGTGTCGCCCTCCAGCGCGTGCCTGTACCTGATTCACCGGCTCACCAGCGAGTACGGCACTCACGAGAAAATCACGCGCTGCTTGGATACGCGCGCGTTTTACATCTGCCCGCGCGTGAACCCCGATGGGGCGGAGTGGGCGCTTGCGGATAAGCCCAAAATCATCCGCTCCAGCACGCGCCCCTACCCGTACCCTGAAGACCCCATCGGCGGGCTGGTGGTGGAGGATATCGACGGCGATGGGCGGATGCTAATGATGCGCATTCGCGACCCCAACGGCAACTGGAAAAAACATCCCGACGAGCCGCGCCTAATGGTGCGTCGTGAGCCTGACGAAGTGGGCGGAGAGTATTATCGTATCCTACCCGAAGGCAGGTTCGACGAGCCGTTTGACCCCGCTATCCTCACGATTCAGCCCAAAAAAGAGGGCTTAGACCTTAATCGTAACTTCCCCAGCAACTGGCGTCAGGAATACCAGCAACAGGGCGCAGGTCCCTACCCAACTTCCGAGCCTGAGGTGCGCGCCATCGTGGATTTCATCGTGAAACACCCCAACATCACGGGGGCAGTCACCTTCCATACTTGGAGCGGCGTGCTGCTGCGTCCCTATAGCCACCAACCCGACGAGGCATTTCCCGCAGAAGATTTGTGGACTTATCAGAAAATCGGCGCGAAAGGCACCGAAATCACGGGCTATCCCAACATCTCGGTATACCACGACTTCAAGTATCACCCCAAGGAGTACATCTCAGGCGTGTTCGACGATTGGATGTACGACCACATGGGCGTGTTCGCGTGGACGGTGGAAATCTGGAGCCCCCAACGACAGGCGGGCATCACCGACTATAAGTTCATTGACTGGTACCGCGAGCATCCTGTGGAGGACGACTTGAAGCTGCTCAAGTGGAACGACGAGGTGCTAGGCGGGCGTGGCTATGTGGATTGGTATGAGTTCGACCACCCGCAGCTGGGCAAGGTGGAGCTGGGCGGCTGGAACATGCTTTACGCTTGGCGCAACCCACCCCCAGAGTTTTTGGAGAAGGAAGTTGCGCTGTTTCCAGAGTGGCTGGTTTGGCACTTACTCATCTCGCCCAAGTTAGAGCTGTATGAGGCGAAGGTGGAGCGGCTCAGCGAGCACGTCTACAAGGTGCGCATAGTGGTGCAGAACACAGGCTGGCTGCCTACCTACATTACCAAGAAGGCGTTGGAGAAAAAGCTCGTGCGGGGCGTGATTGCCGAGATTACCCTACCCAAGGGGGCGTGCTTGCGGGCGGGCAGCCCACGCGAGGAGTTAGGGCAGCTGGAAGGGCGCGCCTACAAGCCCTCCGCAGCAACTGTATGGCATTCCGACCCCACCGACGACCGCGCGAAGGCGGAGTGGATTGTGGAAGCACCGAACGGCGGCACCGTGCGCGTAGTCGCCAAGCATGATCGCGCGGGCGTGGTGCGTGTGGAACTACCCCTCACCTAAGCAAGCAGGTATACTAAGGAGCGCATGGAAGCGTTCTTCGCGCCAGAGATTGACTGGAGTGCGGTTGCGCCAATAGGTATTGTGGTCGCCACCGCGCTGGCAACGCTCATTGCCGAACTGTTTCTACCGCGCCATCAGCGCACCCCGTTGGCGATTATTGGGCTTGTGGGTGTGGGGCTGGCTGCCTACTTTCAGCTGGCGACTTGGCAAACGCGCACCACAACCTTCGGCGAGATGATAGTTGCCGATACGCTGGGCGCGCTGCTGAGCTTAGCCGTGTTGGGGGCTACCGCGCTCACCTTACTGCTTGCCGAAGATTACCTACAGGCGCGCGACTTGCGCTACGGCGAGTTCTACCCGCTTGTGCTATTTGCCAGCGGGGGTGCAATCGCAATGCTCACCACCACCAACCTGATGGTGATGTTCATCGGGCTGGAAACGCTTTCTATTGCGCTATATGTGTTGTCGGGCCTGTCGCGCACGGAGGCGCGCTCGGAAGAATCGGCGCTCAAGTACTTCCTGCTGGGGGCGTTTGCGTCGGCATTTCTGCTGTATGGAATCGCGCTCATGTATGGCGCGTTGGGCAGCGTGGATTTGCGCAGCGTGCCGCTGGTATGGAGCACGGCGCAAGGCGGAGGCATGCCTGCGTTGCTGACGGCAAGCCTCGTGCTGCTGCTGATTGGGCTGGCCTTCAAAGCCTCGCTGGTGCCGTTTCACCTCTGGACGCCTGATGTGTATCAAGGTGCGCCGACAATCGCCACTGCATATATGTCGGCGGTGGCGAAGGTGGCAGCGTTTGGCGTGCTGATACGCTTGATGGCGAGCTTTGCGCCTGGGGCAACGCTGTGGACGCCGCTGCTGTGGTGGCTTAGCGCGCTGTCCATGGTGGTAGGGAATGTGGCTGCGCTTATTCAGCGTGATGCCAAGCGAATGCTGGCATACTCCAGTATTGCGCACGCGGGCTACTTGGCAGTAGGGCTGGTGAGTGCCAACAGCACAGGCACCGTTGGCATGATTTACTACTTGATTGCATACAGCTTGATGACGGTGGGCGCGTTCGGCGTGCTGACGCTAATGGCGCGCGCGGGTGACGCCACAACGGTGGATGCCCTGCAGGGCTTATATCGGCGCAACCCTCTGGCGGCACACGCGATGGCGATTCTGATGCTTTCACTAGCGGGCATTCCACCCACGGCAGGCTTCTGGGGCAAGTGGTACCTGTTTTTTGCCGCGATTGAGGCAAACCAAATCGTGCTGGCACTGTTGCTGGCGCTTACCAGCGTGGTGGGGGCTGCTTATTACCTACAGCTGACCTTCAGCCTCTACGCGGAGCCGCGCGAACGGGCGGCGGCTTGGCGCGTGCCTGCGCCGATGGTGGTGGCGATGTTGGCATCGGTGATTGGGCTGATAGGCTTGGGCGTATTTCCTGCCTCAATCACACGCGCCGCCCAATACGCCACCCGCCAAATCCAAGTGGAGCAGCCCAGCGTAGAGGGACAAACCGCGCGGTGGTCACACGACCGCGTAGATTTGTGAGGTGAGCACGCACGGCACACCTTTGCGCGACGAACGGTTTGATAAGTGGCTGATGAGTACGTAGGGTGCCTCTGTTGACATCCTTGCGTTAGCCTTTCGTGAGGCGCGGTGGTGCTGCGCTTTCGCGAATGATTAGTTCGCCCTCCATGAAGTGGTTGCCCTGCAGCGGTTCACCTGTCTCAATCTGTTGCAGCAGCGCTTGCGCCGCTTCCACGCCGATATCGTGGATGGGTATTCGCATCGTGGTGAGGGGCGGCTTAGCAAGCGCGGCTAACGGCACATCGTCGAAGCCCACCACCGAGATGTCCTCAGGCACGCGTACACCGTGCTGCGCGCAGGCATCCAACACGCCCAAGGCGACCATGTCGTTGGAGGCGATAATCGCGGTGAGGCGCGGGCGCACTTGCAACAGCTGCTCGGCAGCAGCGATTCCGCCCGAATATTCGTAGTTGCTGGGCGCAATCCAGTCGGTAGGTACCTCAGTGCCGTGTGCGCGCATGGTTTCCAAGTAGGCGTGCAAGCGTTGCAGGGCACTCCACTGGTTGTCGGGGCCCTTCACAAAACCGATGCGCCGATGCCCCAGCTGCAGCAGGTATTCGGTCAGCTGCCGCATTGCCTGCTCGTTTGCGGCGTCGAGGCAGTAGAAGCCCAGCGACTCAGGCAAGGTGCTACCGACGACCACGCACGGCAGCTGCGTGTAGTGGAAATAATCCAGCAGGGGGCTGCCGATGAGCGGTGCCACAAGGATAATGCCGTCTACGGAGCCGTCATCGATTTGGTACCAGAGCGTGCGGGGGTTCATGTCGCGCAGGGTGATGATTTTGAGGTGGTAGCCCTGCGGAGTGAGCTGTTCTACCACGCCATCCAACACGGCAGTGACATAAGGGTTACGCGTGAACACTGCGTGTTGGGGTTCCACCACGATGCCGATGGTATGGGTGCGTCGGGCGGCGAGGCTGCGGGCGATGCGGTTCGGGCGGTAGCCCAAGCGGCGCGCTGCTGCCAGCACGCGCTCTACCGTCTCGGGGCTGTGCAACGCAGTTTTGTTGTTCAAAATGTTTGAGGCAGTGCCAATAGAAACGCCTGCTTCTTCCGCCAGTTGCTTCAAGGTCGGGCGTTGGATGCGCCGCGTCATCGCCACCGAATTATACACTATCTTCCTGACCGCTGAGTCGGCGCAGCACCAGCATAAGGGCTTGCGTACCGAGCCGTGCCTCGCCCGTGCGCTCCAAGTGGCGGTAGAGTTGGTGCACCAGCGTGCTGCCAAGCAAAGGCGTGGCAGTGTGGTGTGCCTCGTTGAGCAGAATGTGTAGGTCTTTCTGCAAAAGTTGCACCATAAAGCCCGGCTGGAAGTCGCCCTGCGCGATGCGTTTGCCCAAGTTTTCCATCGCCCACGAGCCTGCCGCGCCCGAGCTGAGCGTTTCCACCGTCAGGTTCAGATCCAGTCCGGCGTGCTCGGCAAACAGGAGTGCCTCAGCTACTGCCAGCATGCCCACCGCAACGGCAATCTGGTTGGCGAGTTTCATGAGCTGTCCTTTGCCGCTTTCGCCCACGTAGACGATCTTTTTGCCCATCGTTTGCAGGATGGGCAAGGCGCGTTGGAACGCACTCTCGTCGCCGCCCACCATGATGGTGAGCGTGCCCGCTTCTGCGCCCCACTGCCCGCCGGTGACGGGGGCATCCAAGAAGGCGATGCCACGGGCGTGGGCGTAGGCAGACAGTTCGCGGGTGAGGCTGGGCGAGGTGGTCCCCATGTCAATCGCGATGGTGTTAGGGCGCATCGCGGGCAGGGCGGGGTGCTCGCCCGTGAGCCACACGCGGCGTACAGTTTCGTCATCAGGCAGGCAGGTGATTACCACCTCGCACGCTGCTGCCAGCGCGGCAGGCGTGGGGGCTTCACGTGCACCTTCGGCAACTAGCGCCTCAATAGGAGGGCGACTGCGGCTATGCACCACCAGCGGGTAGCCCGCACGCAGGATATGACGTGCCATCGGGCGCCCCATAATTCCCAAGCCGATGAAGCCAACCGTTGGCATGGCTTACACCTTGGGGGGCTTGAACTGGCGGAAGGTCACCTCGTCGTAGGGGGGCTTGAGCTGTCCTTGCGCAATCATCTGCTCCAGCTTGCGGATGGTTGCCATCACGCGGTCGGGCACATCTTTGCGGGTGTAGCGCATCGGGCTAAGCCCCACGCCCTTTTCACGCACGCCGTACACAATAGTGCCGCTTTTGAACTGCCCTTGCGCCACACGCCGACACACATCGAACACGGCGTTGTCTACGCGCTTCATCATGCTGGTCAGCACGCGCCCGGGCGCGAGATGGTCTTGGTCGCTATCCACGCCGATGGCGTAGTAGCCCTTGCCTTTTTGCTGCGCGGCGCGAATGACGCCCACGCCACACCGCCCGGCTGCGTGGTAGATGATGTCCGCGCCCTGATTGAACTGCGTAAGCGCGAGTTCGCGCCCCTTGTTCACATCATCCCAGTTGCCTGTGTAGCCCACCAGCACCTCGGCACGGGGGTTGGTGGTCATCACACCTGCGCGATAGCCATACTCGAACTTTTTGATGAGGGGCACATTCATGCCGCCGATGAAGCCCACCTTGTTGGTTTTGGTCATTGCCCCTGCCAGCGCGCCCACTAAGTAGGAGCCTTCTTGCTCGTTGAAAATCAGCGAGACACAGTTGGGCAAGTTGGGCGCCTTGCCATCTACGATGCCAAAGTAGACCTTTGGAAAACGGGGGGCGACTTTCGCCAGCGCATCTTCCATCAGAAAGCCGACCGCAAATACCACATTGAAGCCCTGTCGTGCCAGCGTGGTGAGGTTGCGCACATAATCGGCTGCGGTGCGCGATTCTAAGTAGCGCACCTCCGCGCCGAGCTCTTTTTGGGCGCGCTGCAGCCCGCGCCACGCCGAGGCGTTGAACGATTCGTCGCCAATCCCGCCAACATCAGTGACCATCGCTGCTTTCAGTTTCTGCATATAAAACCTCCCTCTTCGGCAGAATTGTACCTGCTGCGCGGGGCAGTGTGGAATAACCTCATTGGAGGCGACGGCGATGGAACTCAGTGCGTTAGCGATTCGTGTGGCGCGAACCCCCGGATTGGGCATGTTGCCGCAGGTAACTAGTCAGGTGCTGCGTTTGGTGGATAATCCGAACGCTTCGCCGCGACAGATTGGTGCCCTGATTGAGCGCGATGCAGGGTTGGCGTCGAAGTTGCTCAAAACCGCAAATAGTGCCTACTATGGCGCGCCTGGCAAGGTAAAAACGGTCTCGCAGGCGATTGCGCTGATGGGGCTGTCGGCGGTGCGTTCGGTGATTGTGGGGCAGGCATACCAGCAGATGACCTCTGTGCGCGGCGCCTCCAAACGCTTTGATCGGTTAGCGTTTTGGCAGCACTCATTGGCGACGGCAACCGCAGCGCGCGTGCTTGCCAAACTCAAGGGCTGGCGCGACCCTGAAGAAGCGTTTATCGTGGGGCTGCTGCACGACGCGGGCAGACTGGTGATGGATCGCTTCTTGCCCAACGAGCTTGACCAAGCCATCACCCTGTCGCTGGAGCGCATGATTCCGCTGGTGGAGGCAGAGCGCGAGGTGCTGGGGTACACGCATGTGGAAGTCGGCGACCTGCTGGCGGAGCAGTGGAGTTTGCCCGAGAGTATGCGCATGCCGCTGCGCCGCCACCATGAGGCTGTGAGCTTCGAGGAGTGCCCGCTGGGGTGCCTTGTGGCGGCGGCAAATGTGTTAGCACACCAAGCGGGGTTCACCTTAGGCGCGCCCGTATTGTATGAGATGCCGTTCACGGTGCGCCACTCTCTGGGGATTGCTGATGCGCAATACGAAGGTCTCAAACAAGCGATCGTGCAGGAAGTGGTGCGCGTGCAAGAGGCGTTGAAGATTTAGCGCACGCCTCGATGGAGCAGTTCCTCCAGCAGTTGGTCGATTTTGCTTTGTGCCTCAGCCGCTTCGGGGGTGCCCGGAGCCAGCTCAATGGCGGTTTGCCATGCTTGCAGGGCGCGCAGTCGGTCGTTCTTACGGTAGGCGTCGTCGCCGATGGCGATTTGTTCGCGGGCGGCGCGGCGCTGATATTCTTGGGCTTGGGCGCCGCGGCTGTGGCGTGCAGCGGATGCCCAGTGGCTAATGGCTCCTTCGCGGTTGCCCAGCTGCTGTTCAACGGCTGCCATGCCCGCATAGGCTTCAGGCAGCGGCGCGTATCGAATCGCCTGCTGGTAGACCGCCAGCGCCTCTTCATAGCGATGCGCTTGCAACAGCTGATTGCCGTACATCGTGAGCGCACTGGCAGTGTTCTGACGGAACTCGTCGCGCCACTTGCTGGATTGTGCGCTGCGATAGAGGGCGTCGTAAATCTGCGCCGCTTCCAGATAGCGCCCAGCACGGAAGAGTTTCTCCGCCTCTTTGGCGCGGGCTGCCACTTTAGCATCTAACTGCTGCAGTTGATACTCTTGGTAGGCTCGGGTTGCGCTGTAGATGCCCAGCACCACCATGCCCAGCACTGCGCCACCAATCAGCATAACCCCCAACATCGTGCCCAGAAACTGGCGCGTGGCGGGCGAGAGAATGGGCTTTGGGGGCGGCGGCGGCAAATAGGGCGCAGGCGCGCTTACGGGGGAAGGTGCAGCGGGCGCAGGCGGGGGCAGGGTGGATGCAGGATAGGTGCCTGTGGGCGACAGAATATGGTAGCCCCCCGTAGGATAGGGCGGGTGGCTGCCCCCCACAGGCGGAGGGGGTGCCATCGGCGTGGCAATCACGGGCGGGGCTTTCAGCTGTTCCAGTGCATTCAGCAGCGCTTGCTTCATCTCCTCCGCCGAGCTGAACCGCTCTGCGGGGTTCTTGCGCAGTGCCTTGCGAATCACCCACTCCAGCGGGGCAGGCACATTGGGCGGCGAAGGCGGCTCGGTATGCACAATGTGGTAAGTGATTGTAATCACCGAGTCGCCCTGAAACGGTTTGTAACCCGCCAGCATCTCGTAGAGAATTACGCCCAGCGAGAACAGGTCAGTGCGCTCGTCAATCGCGCCGCCTTGCACTTGTTCAGGCGACATATAGCTGGGCGTGCCGAACACTTGACCGTCCATCGTGAGGTTTGGCTCGTGCTTGAGGCGGGCAATGCCGAAGTCGGTAATCTTCACCAGCCCCGAGGGCAGCACGTGGATGTTTTCGGGCTTGATGTCGCGGTGGATGACGCCTTTGGAGTGGGCGTGTGTCAGTCCGTCCAATACCTGTGTGGCGATGCGCACCGCCTCTTCCGGAGGCAGAGGACCTTCGCGGTCCATCTTCTGGCGTAAGTTGTCCCCCTCCAGATACTCCATCACGATGAAGTAGCGTCCGTTCTCCTCCTCGGTTTCGAAGATCGTGACGATGTTGGGGTGGGTAAGCGAGCCGGCGGCGCGTGCTTCGCGCATAAAGCGGGCGATGCGGTCTTGGCGCACGGTGTCGGTGGCGCCGGGGGGCATCAGCAGCTCTTTGATCGCCACGCGGCGGTTGATACGAGTATCCACCGCCTCGTAGACCACATCGTTGCTGCGAGCAATTTCACGGATGATACGATAATGCCCCAAAACGATTTCCAGCGCCATAGCCCTTGGCAATTATACCGCGCTGTTTAGCGCAACGCTAAGCTATCGCCGCACCGACTGTGCCCCAAGGTCCAAACCTGAAAATGCAGGGGGCAGGCTTTGCACCTGCCCCTGCCTTATGTGTTCGCCAGTTTGGGTCGCTTAGCGGTTCTCTACGCGCTCTGGGTCATACCAGTCGCGGCTGGGTGGCTGCCCAGGAGTTTGCTGCCAAGTTTGTTCGAACTTGTGCCACTTGGCGTGCCCATCGGTGAACACATAGTTCATTCCGCCGCTGTGGCGCGTGATTGCCAGCGTGGTTGGGATGCCTCGCGTGCGATCCCACAGGCGGTCATTCCAGAAGGCGTCTGCCACGCGCGGCGGATCGCCCCAGTACATCGGCATAAAATGATCGCCTCGAATGAGCATTTGGGGGTACTTGCTGTTGCGTTCTGCCAACTCCGCCACGAACACACACTGCGAGGGGTTTTGAATCAGCGCCAGCGGGCGCGGGCGCGGGTTGGTAGGGCTGCCGTGCGGCGGATGGAATGGGTCAAAGTAGGCGTTGAAGCCATACGAGGTCAAACGCGGGTTCTGCGTGTCATCCCACGCGGGGCTGTTGTCCGACGGACAACGGTGTAGGATAGTGGCTTTCACATAGGGCTGCACCAAGACGATCCAGCTCTGGCCAGGGGTGCCCATCATGCGCACGGTGGGTAATACCTCGTCATAGTCTTGTGTGTACATTTGTACTGCCAGCCCCATCTGACGGCAGTTGGACAGACACATCGTCTGGCGCGCTTTTTCACGCGCCTGCGCAAAAACAGGAAACAGAATCGCGGCTAGTATCGCGATGATCGCAATAACGACCAGCAGTTCAATCAGCGTAAAGCCCTTGCGTTGCATAGCGTTCCTCCTTCAAACAGCATTCCTCAGTGACGCGCCGACGACGACGCGCAGCAATAATCTTCAAGGCATACGCAGACAAAATGTCTACGCCAGAGTGCACGAAGCGTAGCTCCGTGCGTTAGCCCAGCTGTTTGAAGGAGGGGCGTGGCGGTGGGTTACGCGGCACAACCGCCCGCGAGAGGGGCGTTTGCACCAGCGCGTGATGCAGCGCGAAGGAAAAGGTGGGTGCAGGTACCAGCAGAGGTGAAGTAGGAGCCAATCGCGGCATCGCCACCAGCAGCAGCTGTTCCTGTTCGGCGCGGTCGCAGTTGGCTTGGAGCATCAGCTGTTCCAATGGCGAACGCGCCTGGGCGCAGCAACATAAGGCACCGCCTGCGCAGGCGCGACATTTACAAACACGCACATCACAGCGCGGCTTATGCCATGCACTGCGCCAGGCTGCTGCGGGCACTTGACCCATCAAAAGCGCTACAATCAACACCCATTGCAAGCCGCGCATTGGCATGTGTATTATACCCAATCGGTTGAATCGCTTTAGTCATCGGCAGGGTACACTTGGCGGTGATGAAAGTCGGCGTGGTCGGGTGTGGCAATATTAGCCCAGTTTACCTGCGCGTGGCGCAGCGCTTTCCAGAAATTGAAGTGGTTGCGGTGGCGGACACAATCCTTGAGCGCGCCGCCGCGCGCGCCGCAGAGTTTAGCATTCCATATGTGTTTAGCGTGGAGGAACTGTTGAGCCATCCCCAAGTGGAAATTGTGCTCAATCTTACGCCACCGAAAGCCCACGCGTCTATAAACCGTGCCGCGCTTCAAGCAGGCAAGCATGTCTACACGGAAAAGCCGTTTGCGACAAACCGCGAGGAGGCGCAACAAGTGTTGGCGTTAGCAGCACAAAAGAATCTTTATATCGGCTGTGCACCCGACACGGTGCTGGGCGCGGGCATTCAAACCTGCCTCAAGCTGATTCGCGAGGGGGCAATTGGCGAACCTGTAGGTGCGACAGCATTTATGCTCGCTCCCGGACATGAGCTGTGGCATCCCGACCCCGAATTTTTCTATGAGGAGGGGGGCGGTCCCATGTTGGACATGGGACCCTACTACCTTACGGCATTAGTGGTGTTGTTAGGGGCAATGCGCCGAGTGGCAGGACTAAGCCGCATTACGCGCCCCACGCGCCTGATTGAGAGCGAACCCAAGCGCGGGCAAACGATAGCCGTGCGCACGCCCACCCACATCACGGGTGCGATTGAGTTTGCCAACGGTGCTTTGGCGACTGTGATTATGTCATTTGATGTGTGGGCACATCGTCTGCCCCCGATTGAAATCTACGGTACGGAGGGCACGCTGGCAGTGCCTGACCCAAACACTTTTGGGGGTCCCATTTGGCTGCGTAGATCACGCAGTTCCGACTGGCAGGAGGTGCCCCTGACGCATCCGTATGCGGAGCAGTATCGCGGCTTGGGGCTGGCGGAAATGATTCAAGCAATCCAGGAAGGGCGCCCCAACCGACTCAACGGGCAGTTAGCCTACCATGTGCTGGATGCGATGCTGGCGTTCAACGAATCCTCTGCGTCGGGGCAGCATGTGGTGTTGGAAAGTAGTTGTGTGCCACCTGAGCCGATGCCCGAATCAGGACTGCACGAAGAGCCGTCCTAAGTTGCTACCCGCCACTTGCGAGAGCGGGGGATTCCTTGCTGACAAGGGTGTAGGGTTCTGCCTCAACTGCCCAAGCCGTTGCCTGCTTTTCCCGAACCGGTTCCCCCTACGCCGTAGGGGGAACCGAGCCAATCGGCGCAGGAGGCGAGCATATGAGTTGTGGGATCTGAACCCGCGGCTGGAGTGGCTCCATCGCGTTGCAATCTTGCCTCCGCCGCACGTGGTGCCCACCGAGTTGATTGAAGCGCCTCGACGCAGCAAACATTCTTGGCTACCAAACCGGAACTGCCTCAGCTACTGGTATCCTGAGCCGATTCTGCCTGTGCTGGCACAAGCATGGGCTGTTTTCACGCGCTGGAGCAGGTCACACTCAAGGATTTGCTCGCCATCCCGCTGCTCAAAGCCACCAAGCAATACGACAACGCACAGCGTCAAAAACTCTCTCGCTCCCCCAAGGCTACCGCCCGCGTGAATACACGCATGGAAGGCGACTATGTTGCCACTTCCTGGGCGACTCTCCACGAGGAGTCGGCGAACATGCTGCGTAAGCTTTATGAATATCAGCAGTTGCTGGGTGGACGCACACCCAGCTATCGCGTGTAAGCAGGCATTGATAGCCTTGCTGCAGCGCAAAACCCCTTATCAGGCGACCGTTGGCAGATGCTCATCACCTCACCACCCTATTTGCAAGTGCAAGAATACATCCGCTACTCTAAGCTGGATCTCCTCCGGCGGGCTATTCCGAAGATTACATCCGCAGCTTAGCCACAACCGAGCTGCCCTACCGATAGGTGGAGGTTTACCCAAATTCGAGTCAGAAACTTATCAACATTTCCGTGTCCAGATTGTGGAACCGCACCTGCTGCGGCTGTTTGACCAGTGCTTCTACGCAGTATTGGGCACGCTAGGGCATTTGGCAGAGCGTGTGGAGGCGTACCTCTGCAATTTTCGTGGGACAAGCCACTGTGCGAGAACGCCGTGTGCCAATTGACACCGTCTTCGCTAGGCACTTCGCCAACGCAGGCTGGTACCTCGAGGCAACCTTTGTGGACACCATCCAAGCGCGCGTTCAGTAGCGCGTGCTCAAAAAGGTTCACTCATCCCCAGAGCAGAGGGTACACTATAACGAACAGTGTGCCTATAATGAAAGTGTGAGGCGTCGGTATGAAGATCGCAGTCGCAGGAGCGGGTTATGTGGGCTTGGTGACGGGTGTGGTGTTTGCTGATCTCGGCAACGAGGTCATCTGTGTAGACATTGATCCCGCTAGGGTAGACGCAATCAACAAGGGACAGTCGCCCATCTACGAGCCAGGGTTGGACGAGTTGCTGACGCGCAACTTGGAAGAGGGGCGTTTGAGTGCAACCACTGATTTAGCCCACGCAGTACGCGAGTCGGAGGTGATTTTCATCTGCGTGGGTACGCCTCCCAGTGAGACGGGCGAACCCGACCTGCGGTATGTAGATGAAGCGGCAGCCACCATTGGGCGCGCCCTCAACGGCTACAAAATCATCGTGAACAAGTCCACTGTGCCCGTAGGCACGGGCGACCGCGTGCGGCGCATCATCGAGCAACACCGCACCGAACCCCACGACTTCGATGTGGTGTCTAACCCCGAGTTCTTGCGCGAAGGTTCGGCAGTGCACGACACGCTCAACCCCGACCGAATCGTCATCGGCGCTGATAACCCGCGCGCTGCGATGAAAATCGTCGAGCTCTATGCCCCACTGGAACGCCCGATGCTGATCACTAACCTCGCCACTGCCGAGGTGATCAAATACGCCTCCAACACTTTCCTTGCGCTCAAGATTTCGTTCATCAACGCAATTGCGGATTTATGCGAGCGCACAGGTGCCGATGTGGTGCAGGTGGCGAAGGCGATGGGCTACGACCAGCGGATTGGGCACGCCTTCCTGCAGGCAGGCTTAGGCTTTGGCGGCTCGTGTTTTCCAAAGGATGTGTTGGCATTCGCCCGTACCGTGCAACGCTACAATTTAGACCCGACGCTGTTTGAGCAGATTTTGGTGATCAACGACGCGCGCCCTGTCCAGTTTATCAATCGCATATGCGAGCGGCTGGGCGGTTTGCAGGGGCGCACCATCGGGCTGCTGGGGCTTTCGTTTAAGCCCAACACCGATGATATCCGCGAAGCGCGCTCGCTGGAGGTGATTCGGCTGTTGCTGACGGAGGGGGCTGTCGTCAAAGCCTACGACCCCGTCGCAATGCCGCGTGTGCAGGCAATCTACCCGCAGGTACACTATTGCCGCAACGCCTACGAAGTAGCGGAAAACGCTGACGCGCTGGCGCTTATCACCGAGTGGAACGAGTTCCGCCAGCTGAACTTCGAGCGAATCAAAAGCCTGATGCGCGAGCCGAACCTGTTTGACGGGCGCAACCTATACGACCCGCAGCGGATGCGCAAGATGGGGTTTTATTACTATGGCGTTGGGCGCGCCGCCGATAACGGCGGCTTTGGAACCCTACTGTAGTTTGGTGCTTGCTACTCGGATGATTGCAGGTGCCTGCGCACCTGACGCCAGATTTCGGGGAAGTAGCGCCGCAGTGTGGGGTCTCGGTAAATCTGAAGGGCGCTTACCAGAGCCTGCAGCGCGGCGAGATTGTCGCACCCCTCCAGCAGCGCAAGCGTGTGGTCCACGCGTTCTTGCCATTCAGGGTGCGCCTCTAGCGTGCGTTGCGCTTCGTCGCGTAGGTCGGCCGACTTGAGACCGTACACGGGCGTGCGCCCGAAGAAAGCTTTATCCAGCAACGGGGCACGCATTAGGTGTTGGGCAAGCTTGTTGGGCGTAAGCCTGCCCTTACGGTTACGAGCGCGCTTGGGAGCAGTGTCGTTTCCTAGCTGCAGCAGCCACACCTCTGCCAATAACTTCAGCTCTTGCTCGGTCAACGCGGGGCTGATCTCACTGTACGCCTCTACAAGGCGCAGCAGCCCCGCGTACACCGGCTCAAGCGTGGGCGTAGATGGCTCGTAGAGATCTACCTCCACTTCGGGCATGTTGGCGAAGGTTTGCTCGATGAGTGACTTCACATCTTCCCAACGCAACCCACCTTGCCCACAGCCCAGCGGTGGAATTGCGATGGAGCGTATACCGTACTGCTTGACCACATGAGCTAAGTCCTGTAGACCCGCTTGGATATACTCCAGCTTCGATTTGGCACGCCAGCGCTGCTTCGTGGGGAAGTTGATGATGTACTGTGGCTGGAGTTGCCCCGTAGGAAACACCAGCATTTTGCCGATTTGCACTTCCCCTGCCTTGCAGGCTTGCTCGTAGAATCGATGGTTTTCCGGAAAGCGCTTTTTGAATTCGTAGGCTAAGCCTTTGCCCATCACGCCTTCCGTGTTGACCGTGTTCACCCATGCTTCCGCATCGGATTCAAACAGACTACCCCGTTTGAGACGAATCACACGCATACCCTCCACAAATGATACCTCAACTAATAGTACCAGCCACGCCGCACGGACACAGGCGGCTGGTGATGCGCGTTCTGCAACTGCTGTAATACAGACGCAAGGCACGCCTCGTCGTAAACGCCGATTTGCTCAATCAGCGTCCACTCCAGTTCCTGATACACCAAGAACTCTGCTTGACGGCGGCTCTTGCGATCGGGATACTGGGAGTTGTTGAACCAGTATGCAGAACGCATCACCTCCCAGTCTACGAGCTGGTTCAGCTGGCTTAGCTCGTTTGAGAAGCGTGGGCAACAACTAAGAGGATGGCAGTCCGTAAACACGAACTGCTTACCTGCTCGTACAACGGTCTCCACCGAAGTCACAAGGTAGATAATCTCCGCTTGCGACAGCCCGCTGCGTACATGACCCTTGTGGATGGCGTAGAGCATCGGCGAAAGTGGCGCAAAGTAAAACGGCACGTAGTCTGCAACAAAACCACCTGGCGGTATAGGTACCGCCTTCTCTAAGCGCTTGCGCTTCAAGTTGTCATAAGCGATGCTGCGTGGCTGAAGACGTGCAGCTTGGGCATCGCAATAAAGGCGACCCTCTTTCAAGATACTAGCCAAGTTATCGATGTGGGTCATGTGGTAGATTTTGATGCTCATACCACTGTGTATTACGAGTGTTTACTGCCCATAGTTCCCATCTGCACCGAGGAAGTGCTGCGGATTCGCAGCAAATGATATGATGCAGCGTGGCTCTCAGAGGGGTCGCGACTACAGTAAATGGATAGGATCTACATCAACCTTGATTTGGGCACGCACCTCTGCGGGTAGGTTGGCAAGCAGAGGTGCCAGTAGTTCGGTGGGTTCGGCGTCGGGCGCGAACTTGAGCAAAAGATGGAAGCGATAGCGTCCTTCCAGCCGCACCAGCGGCGCAGGCGCAGGACCCAGCACTTGTACCAGCGCACCTCCAACCAGCGGGGCGAGCTGCTGCGCCAACTGCGTCAGTGGCTGTTCTGCCACCAATGGGTTGGCATGAGTGCTGAGCAAGTTCACTAACCGCGTGAATGGCGGGTAGCCCACTTCGCGTCGCTGCTCTAGTTCGTGTTGGTAGAACGCCTCGTAATCTTGGCGCAGCGCACACTGCAAAGCGTAATGGTCGGGGTTGTAGGTTTGCAGGATAGCCTGCCCGCGTTGCTCGCGTCGTCCCGCGCGCCCAATCACTTGTGTAAGCAGTTGGAATACACGCTCACTGGCGCGAAAGTCGGGCAGGTATAGCCCCGTATCTGCGCTGATGACACCCACCAGCTGCACGCGTGGAAAGTCTAACCCGCGTGCCGCCATCTGCGTACCAATCAGCACGTCCAAGTTGCCTGCTCGGAACTCCGACAGGATGCGCAAGTATTCGTCGCGACGCAGGAACGCGTCGCGGTCTAAGCGGGCGGTGCGTACTTCGGGTAGCAGTTGGCGCAAAACTTGCTCCACGCGTTGGGTGCCGACACCAAAGGGGCGCAGTTGCAGCCCCCCGCACTGGGGGCAAGTGGTAGGCGGTGTCTGCCGATGCCGACAGTGATGGCATAGGAGAAACGGTGCCGCCGTGCGATGGTACACCAGCGCAACCGAGCAGTTGGGGCACATCGGGGTGTAGCCGCATTCGCGACAGAGCAACAGCGGCGCAAAGCCCCGACGGTTCAGAAACAGAATCGCCTGATAGCCCGCCTCCAGCGTGGCACGGAGTGCTTCCTGCAGTTCGGGGCTAATCACTCGAAACGGTTTGCCCCGCAAGTCAACCAACTGCGTTTCGGGCAGAGGTGCGCCGCTCACGCGCTCAGGCAAATCCAGCCGATGGAGTTGTCCGTGTTGGGCGCGGTAGAAGGTTTCTAAAGCGGGCGTGGCGGAGCCGAGCAACAGCACCGCGTGTGACTCGCGGGCACGTACCTCTGCGACTGTGCGCGCGTGGTAGGCTGGAGTGCCGGAATGCTTATAAGAAGTTTCGTGCTCCTCGTCAACGATGATCAGCCCCAAGTTGGGTAGCGGTGCAAAAATCGCCGAGCGTGCCCCTACGACAATCGGCGCGTCGCCCTGCTTAATGCGCAGCCACTGCGCATACCGCTCCGACGGTGCCAGCTGACTGTGCCACACGGCTACACTTGCCCCAAACCGCTCGCGAAATGCCTGCGTAAGTTGGGCCGTAAGTGCGATTTCAGGCGCCAGAAACAGCACACCCCGCCCTTGACGCAAGCACTCCGCTGCCGCGCGCAGGTAAACCTCCGTCTTACCGCTGCCTGTGACGCCATACAACAAGAAAGTAGCGAACTTGCCTCGTGCAAGTGCCTCGCGCAAGGCGTCAACTGCCCGTTGTTGGGCAGTCGTGAGCAGGGGCGCTGCAGTTGCTGCAGGTGACGGGGCTGCGGTCGGCTGAACGGCGCGCACGAACCCCCGTCGCTCCAACGCTCGCAGGGTGGCTAAACTGATTCCTGTGGCTTGCAGCAGTTCAGAGCGCCCGATTCTGCCCTCTGGATGCTCCAGCAAATAAGATAGGAGGGCGGTTTGTGCGGGGGCGCGAGCTGCCTCGCGGACGAAATAGGCTTCCAGTGCCTCAGGCGGGGCAACCAGCTCCAGTAGCGGCTCTGGACGGGGTGGGGTAGGAGGCGGCTCCAGCTCGTACCGAGTGCGGATGCAGCCTTTCTCACGCAAGCCGCGCAGCCCGGGCTGCCAAATCGCCGCAGCCAGCTCCTGCCGCAGGCGGTTTAGGCTCACGCGCCCGCCATGCCGACGGATTGCCTCTGCAACCATGCGTTGGGCTTGGCTGCGCAGTGGGGGCAGCGGCTCGACAAGTTCTATCACTGCGCGCAAGCGATAGCGCACGGGCGCAGGCAACACCAGACGCGCCGCCTCCGCAGGGGCGCAAAGCAAGCTCTGGGCGATCTGCTCCACCAAGTGCATCAGCGCCCCATCCACCAGCGGCTGGTGCAACACGCTAGTGATAGGCTTGAGCGCATCAGTAGGTAGCTCCGCTGGCAGCTCGTCGTGTCGGCGCAGCACCAGCCCCAACGCCAAACGCCCCTGCACAGGCACAAGTACACCCGTCCCCGCTTGCACCTGCGCCTGCAACGCCTCAGGCACCGTGTAGGTCAGACTCTGATACGCCAGTGCCCCGCCCGTCAGCAAAAGCACTTCCGCGTAGCTCATCGCAAGTGGCTCGCAAACAACCGCATGGTATCATAACCCAAGTGCTACCGATGCGATTTCTCGCCTTCGGCTCGGAATGACAAGTTGATTTTTGCGAAAGCTGCTTTGTCATTCCGCGCGCAGCTAGGTATCTTGACCGCTCAAAACGGGTCGGTAGCAACTTAGGTTTATCATACCACCGCGCGGCGGAAACCCGCCCGCTGATCAAGCGTCTAAGGATGGGAAACGATGCGAGCAGGGATGAAATGGCTAAGCGCGCTGGCAGGCACCTTCATGGTATACAGTTGGGCGCAGGCGCAGATTTACACCAACATCGTCAACCGCCCCTTTGAAACGGTTAGCAACGGCCCCCAGAATATGATTGTGGTGGATATTGACCGTGTGGGGCGTTCGCCCGAGGCGATTGAGCGCGCGATTCGAGAGCGTGTGCGGCAAGCTGCCCGCGCCCAAGCACAAGGGGCGCGCCCTTACCTGAGACTTTACAAACAACTCGGCTTGCTTTCTCAGGAGTTCCAAGTGCCGTTGCTCTACACGGTGGTGCTGCGTCGCAACGGCGAGCTGATTTACCCCACGCGCACGCGTTCCGACGGCTTGGGCAACGGCACTGTGCGCCTGGAGGTAGTAGATGGTACTGACCCCTTCCCGCCTGCGTACAAAGCCCTGCTGCAAACAATCGCCAACGCCGCGCCTGCCCTTGTGGAGGCGGAGTTCGGCAAAGCGGCGCGCACGCTAACCATCCAAATCATCAACTACGACGATGAGATCGGCGACCCTGACGCAGTCGTGGGCGGGATTTACGATGTCAGCAACAACCGCTTTCTGTTTCCGATTTACCGCTCCAACGAGGCAGCGGCAGTGAACTTACTCAACTTGACGGTTCGCGCCTTTTATGCGGATGTGGCGCCGTTTTACGATGTGTGGACGGAAGGGATAGCCCGTGCTGTCACCGCCCGAATTGCCCGCAGCCCCGCCTTCCGAAGCTTGGCGGGTCTGAACCCGGAGTTTATTGACCTCACCCTCAACAACACCTACGACGCGCGCTCTTACTACGATTGGTGGAATCAGCCCACACTGGGCAGTCCGGGGTTTATTGCGCCGTCGCTACGCCAGCTGCCGATTGCAGGGGGCACCACCAGCGGGCTATGGCTGGTACGCTACCTCATGGCTGGCTCACTCTGGCTCAAAGTCGCCACTGAGTACCCTTCCTTCTTCCGCGAGTTCAACCGCTTATACTATCAAAACTACACGCCCAACCTCCGGGGCGACTCGGTCGCGCTACTCAACCTCGTCAAGCAAACGCTCGGTGCTATCTCGGGCAACCCCAACCCCACGGTGGAGGGCATTCCGTTTGAGCAGTGGGCGCGCCGCCAATATATTCTGGACACCAGCATTACCTATGGGCGCAAACTGCATGCGCAGGTGTTGCCCTATGTTTCCAGCCCGCAAGCAGGCGAAGAAGCCGCTTTCATCGTGATTCTCACCTATTTTCAAACCAAGCCCGTGGGCAATAGCTGGGACGAGAGCCTGCTCAACGGCACCAGCTACCCCATCTACTGGGACTACAATTTCAATCGGCTCACGCTGTCGCCCCAGTACGAGCGTGTAGATATTCGCGGGGGCACAGGCAGCGTGGTGCCGAGCTTTGTGGGAGCGGATACGGGCAACCAACGCCTTGCTGTCGACTTCAGTGTTGGCACCGAAAGCGTGCGCATCTACTATCCCAGCAGCAAAGTGCAGGGCGTGACCTTCCGCAACAACTTTTTTGGCACTGTGTTCGGGCTGGAGCGTGGCAGGGTAGAGGTGCAAATCGGCGCGGAGACGCGCAGCGCGTCGGTGGATAAGGGCGCGTTTGGACTGCTTTTGAGCAACGAGACGCTTTCTCGAGAGCGCACTGCCGTTCTGCGCTTCTACAATACACGCGAGGAGCTGGTTGGCGAGTGGCGCACCAACACGGGCATCGGCTTCCACTATGTGCAAGCGTACCTCCAAGCGGGCACGGGCAGCTTCACTCTAAACCTACCCAGCGGTTTGCACATGGTGAGCCTACCGCTGCGCCCCTTCGAAACCGACTTCGCGAAACTGCTCAACCTGCCTGCCGACCGCTTGTTGTTGGCACACTGGCGGCAGGAGCAGTCAAACTATGTGTACTATCCTGCCACGCCCCCACCCGCGCCTGGCATAGGCTACTTCCTGAAGCTAAGCACGCCGATCAATATCACCATTCAGGGCGAGCCAGTCGCTACGGAGCGACCGTTCGCGCTGGCGTTGCAGCCGGGCTGGAACCTCGTGGGGATGCCGTTGACTACGCCCGTGCCCGTGAATGCCCTGCGCGTGATTCACCAGTTTGACCCGCCCGTGTCGTGGGAAACCGCCAGTACCTCCGTAGGGGGGCGACCACCCTTGGTGGGCGAGGTCGTGTGGACCTTGGGCCCCACAGGCACCTATGTGCGCGCCACACAGTTGGAGCCGGGACGCGCGTACTGGATTCGTGTGCTGCGCCCCGAAGGCGTAACAGTGCTGATTTCGCCCGAGAGCGGTGGGCGCAGTCGCGTTGCATCCGAGCCTGCTTGGGCGATGCAAATCCTCGCGCAATCGCCGGTGGGCGGAGGCAGTATCACACTGGGACTGGAACCTACCGCCCGCACACGCGCCGCGCACCCAGAACTGGAGTTGCCACCCGCCTTGCCCGGCATGGGCATGTTTGGTATCGTAGGCGAGCGTAACGCGCTGCTGACGCAGTCGGTCAAGCCCGTGGGCAGGCGCCAAGAGTGGACGCTTCAACTCGTACCAGCCGAACCAAACCGTGAACATACACTTACTTGGCAAATTCCAGAAACCACCCCGCGCCGCTGGCAAATCTATCTGGAAAACCCTGCCACAGGCGAGCGCATCAACATGCGCCAGCATGCGACTTACCGCTTCACCCCCACAGGGGCACACACCTTGCGCGTGGTTGTGGAGCTGGGCGCGGGCACAACCGTGCGCATTCTCAACCTGCGTGCGGCGGTGTCGCGGAGCGGGCAAGCGACGGTGCAGTTCCAACTCACTGGTGATGCCACTTGGCGGGCCGAAATCCGTACGCTACAGGGCGAGACGGTGCGCGTGTTGCAGTCGGGGCAAGCTTCACGGGCAGGCACCCATAGCCTCGTGTGGAACGGGCGCGACAGCGAAGGACGCGCCTTGCCCCCTGGCACTTACCTTGTGCAAGTAGAAGCCACCGATAGCGAAGGGCGTATCGCCCGCGCAACCACTACTCTCATTCTCACGCGGTGAACGACCATGCGAGCAACCTACAGTTGGCTGCTGCTGAGTATTGCGGTTATTTTGGCAGGCTGTGGCGGAGGCGGCGGAGGCGTCGTGTTAGGACCCTCTGCTTTGCTTCAGGGGCGTGTGCTGCTGGTGAGCACAGGACAGCCGCCGAACCCACCTGCCACCGTCAGCGGCGGTGGGCAAACCACGCAAACCAACACCCAAGATGGCACCTTCCGCCTGCGCGTGCCTCTGGGCACCCCCCAAATCACTGTGCGCGCGCCCGGCACCCGCGAGTTTACCTTTCAGCTTCCTACGCTACAAGCTAACCAAACCGTTGATTTGGGCGAACTGTACATCGGGGCGCAGGCAATCGCAGTGCAAGGACGCGTGGTAGATGCCACTACGCAGCAGCCCGTCGGCGATGCGCTAATCACACTGCTGGGGCAACGCGCCCGCAGTAGCCCCTCCACAGGGCGGTTCACCCTCAATAATGTCGCCTACGACCCCGAGGGCTTGCTGGATGTCGAGGGCGAGATTCAACGCGAGGGCTACATCACACGCCGATTCGCTGCAGACCAACCCGTGATCGATGGCGTGATGGAGTTGGGCGATATCCCCCTGCTTACCATCACCGACGAAAACCCGCCCGGTCAACCTGGTAATCTGCGCGGCATTGTGCAAGTGCCCGGCGATGACCCATTAGGCACGCGTGTTGATATCTACACCCCGCCCAACGCCAGCACGCCCGCTGAGTCGACCTTTATCCAGCAATCCACGGGCAGTTTCCAACTGTGGCTGACGCTCGGACAGTATCGGCTGCGGTTCGTAAAGGGCACGCGCACTGCCGAACGCACCGTCACGATTACCAACCCTGCCACCGTGATTGACTTGGGCACAATCGTGTTGCAGTAAGCGAAGGTTTGGCGCTATGGCTCGGCATCGGGTCGAAACAGCCGCGCGAAGTTACATGGGTCTGCCCAAAAGGCGATGGGCGTGCCGTCGTCATTGTACAGCATAAACGGATCGGTGGCAGGGTCTGTTGTTGCGGGGCAGATTTGGGCACCCAAACGGCGCCACTTCGCGCTGCCATCGGCGAACGCGAATACCGCCCCTTGGGCATGAATCCACATCGTGCCTTCGGGCAGGAACATCATCCCGCGTGGGTAATGTTGCTGCCCTGAGCAAGGCGCGTAGCGACACGGCTGGTCGGCGCGGCTGCAGCGCAACGCAGGGTTAGAAAATGAGAACCCCTCCAAGCGCACTTTGCCCAACCCCTCCCAAAACAGCGGCAGTTGCGCTGGCGCCCGTACCTGCGCCAGCGGATAAGTGTGTAATAAGCCGTTGTAGGTGTACGAAACGCTGGCATAGGGCGCGCGCGGCACAGCATAGAACGCCTCCGCTCCGCGTACCCGCTTGGGCGGTCCCGCGGGGCAGGTATACACCGCATAGCTTTTCACATAAGGCTGCAACGCGTTTGACCACTGCACGCGCGACATAATCTGCCACGACGACTCTGGGTCGTCATCCACCCAATAGTGAGGCGTTGCATGATAATATTGGAACCACCATCGCCCCTCCACAAACCCAAAGGCTAACGGAAACTGCTCGTCGTGGTCGTTCAAGTAAAGCATAAATGCCTTTGCGATTTGGCTGGTGTTTTGTAAGCACACCGTTTGGCGTGCCTTGTCCCGCGCCTGTGCAAACACAGGAAACAAAATCGCCGCTAACACGGCAATGATCGCAATCACTACCAGCAGCTCAATCAGCGTGAAACCGCCTCGGGCACGCATCGCTTTCACCTCTTACTCTGGCAGCGGTTTGCCCTTTGTTTCAGGAGCAAACACCAGCACGACAAGCCCGAACACAAACACACCCGACAATATCGTTGCTGCCCACTGGATGCTGTAAGCAGCCGTGAGTAAACCAAAAGTATATGGTCCGACAATCGCGATGTAGCGTGCTACATTATAACAGAAGCCCACGCCTGTGGCCCGCAGACGCGTCGGAAACAACTCAGGAAAGTAAACGGCATAGCCTGCAAACAGCGCGGTAGTGAAAAAGCCCATCAGCGGATAGAGCATTAGTGCACGCTCAAAGGAGGTGGTGAGGAAGAATGTGGCAGGCACGACGGCAAGGCATGCCAGAAAAGTAAGCGCAAAGGTGGGGCGTCTGCCGATGCGTTGTGCCAGATACGCCCAACTTAGCATGCCGAAAAACGCGCCCACTTGCTGCATCATGACCGCATAGGTTTTGCGCTGCTCCACCAAGGGGTTGAGTGCAGGGTCGTTCTGGGGATTGAGTGCCTGTTTGAGCAGTTCGGGCGACCAGGTGCCAATGCCCCAAAAGCCAATCACGCCGACGGTTGCCAGCCCGACTCCTACCAGTGTGTGATGGCGCCAGCGGGGATCTTTGAACAGCTCAGCGAACGCCCCCAGTTTTTCGCCAATTGCGCGGGCGTGTTGCCACTGCTCTGGCTCGCGCACAAACAATCGTATCACAAACACCAGCAACGCGGGGAAAAAGCCCACTGCGAATGCCCAGCGCCAGCCCAAGTTGGGGTTCGCCCCCACTAATAGGTAAATGACCGCCGCCAGCAGGTTGCCGATGGCTGAACTAGCTTGCATAATCCCTAGCGCGGTAGGGCGCGCGTGGGCAGGAAAAGTTTCTGCCACCAGTGCTGCGCCTGCTGCGAACTCGCCCCCGATGCCCAAGCCCACCAAGAACCGCAGAATCGCAAATTGCTCCCAAGTTTGTGCCAGCGCGCTCAGCCCTGTGAAGCCCGCGTACATCAACACTGTCAACATCATCGTGCGCGTGCGCCCCAGTTTATCGCCGATGATGCCGAACAGAAAGCCCCCTGTTGCCCAGCCCGCAATGAAAATTGCCTGTACAATCGCTGAGTAGCGTGCCGCCTCTTCGCGCGTGGCGTTCGGTCCCAGCAGTTCGGTAATCGCGGGCTGGCGCGCCAACACATAGAGCCACTGGTCCATCGTGTCGAACAGCCAGCCCAGCGACGCCACAATCAACACTAACCAGTGGTAGCCCGTCAGCCCGTGATACCATCGCTGCGGGCGCGCCTCAGGTTTGATTGCCATCGTGGTTGTTTCTGAGGGCGTGCCTCCTTGCGCCAACGGCCCCACACAAGGTTCGATATGCTGGATGAGACTCCTCGCCTTCGGCTCCGAATGACTGTGTTGGTTGGAGCCAAATCATTTGTCACCCCGAGCGCAGCGAGGGGGCTCCGCCGCGGTTCGCTGAAGATCCCTCGCCCGACTGCGAAACAGGCTACAATAGCCCTGCTTCCTTTAGCACTTGGGCAAACTGCGGGTAGCGGTCAATTTCAGGGCGCAGCATCTGCAACTGCTGACGCACCATCCCACCCACGGGGCTGTTGGCGATTGAACGCAGTTGGCGCACCAGCGACTGCCGCGCTGCAGGACGCACGAACTCGTTAAACGAGCCGAACATCGTATCTTGCACATGCACTTTCCAGCCGTCGTCGCCTTTCACCAACACGTAAGTGGGGCGAATGGTTTCAGTCTTGCCGTTGACCAGCACTTCCATCACCACTTGGGCTTTTGCACGATCGCCTTCCACCGCAACCGATTGAATCTGCACCTTTTGCGTTTGCCCTAAGTCGTTACCACCATAGCCAGGGTAGATACCGCGCACGGGGTCAATTGCCCCCATGTTGGGGTTCATCGCAGCGGCGGTTGCCAACATGCTCACAATTGCCCCTGACTTATCTACATACTGTTCTACTTTTTGGCTGTCGTTGGCTTTTGCAGCAGCGAAGAACTGGTTCAGCGCGAACTGCGGCGACTTGGTGTAGACAAAGAAGTACCACGCGCCTACTCCAAGCACTGCCAGCAGCGCCAAAAACACTACAATGCCCAAAACCCGCCCTGATTCGCGTCGTCGCATACCATCACCTCAGAACGCAGATTCGCCCTGCGTGGCTCCACTCCTGCCGATTGGCAGGAATCGTGCACGCCGCTACGAACTCAACAGAGCAGGAGGACAGAAAAGCAATGTTAGTGACTACACTTCCTGATGTGCCTGGCTATCGCATCACGAAGGTGCTGGGTGTAGTGAAGGGCAGCACGGTACGGGCAACGCATTTTGGTAGAGATTTGCTGGCAAGTCTGCGGCAGATTGTGGGTGGCGAGCTAAAGGAGTACACCGAGATGTTAGTGAGCGCGCGGGCAGAGGCTGAGCGGCGCATGCTAGAAGAAGCAGCTCGTTTGGGCGCGAACGCGGTGGTGAACGTACGCTTCAGCTCCAGTAACATCACCAGCAACGCTGCCGAGATTATGGCTTATGGCACAGCGGTTATTGTGGAACCCGACCACACTGCGGGCTAAACAACGCGCTTCCGTATCGCACGTCGATCCTGCGCGTCTAATGGTGCAGGAGGAATCTGCGCATGCGAACCCTTGCCTTGCTGGCATTAGCAGGAGCATGGTTGCTTGGTGGCTGCGGCAGCCCCACCTCTAACCAGTCTCAACAAGGAACGCAACCCGTGATCCAACTCGCTGAAGCGACCGAAACCGCTCACCTCCAGTTCACCTTCGCGATGCTACAACAGCTGGATAAAGGTGAGAACCTTTGCTTTTCGCCACTATCGCTGGAGGTGGCGCTTGGCATGACGCTCAACGGCGCAGCAGGCGAAACCTTCGACGCCATCGCCCAAACACTGGGCTACAAAGAGCTACGCCTCAGCGAGTTCAACTCACAGATGCGTCAACTTACCTCATTGCTAAAGCCCACCGACGCCGATGTGCACATTCATCTTGCCAACAGCCTCTGGGTGCACCGTGGTTTCGAGCTCAAGCCCGATTTCTTGCGCACACTCCTTACTGTCTACGATAGCCGCGTGGAAACGGTTGACTTCTCGAACCCCAAAGCCACTGCTGACACGATTAACCAGTGGGTGCGCGAGCAGACGAATCAGCTGATCAACCAGCTGTTTGAACCGAGCGATTTCCGCCTTGAAACGCGCCTTGCGTTGGTCAACACGCTTTACTTCGAAGGCAAGTGGCAACATCCGTTCGATAAAAGCGCCACTGTGGAAGCCCCCTTCTACTTGGAGAACGGTACCGAAAAACAGGTACCGATGATGCATTTGGGCAAGCAGCGACTGCCATATCTGCGCGGCGAGGGTTTCGAAGCGGTGGCGTTGCCGTATGGTAAGGGCGATTACCAGTTCTATTTGTTTGTGCCGCTGGAGGGGCACTCGGTTGGAGAGTTGCGGAAGCAGTTCACGCCCGAAAACTGGCGCAAGTGGCGCCGTGCGTTCAAGCTCACAGAAGGCACCGTCGCGATGCCCCGCTTCAAGCTGGAGGCGTTGCATAACCTCCAGCCGCCTCTGGAGGCATTGGGGATGGGGATTGCCTTCACGCCTAGCAAAGCCGATTTCAGCAACTTGGCGAATGTGGCACCAGGCGAACTGTTCCTCGACAAAGCCATTCAGAAGGCGGTCGTAGAGGTTGACGAGGAAGGCACAAAAGCCGCCGCAGCAACGGGGCTGACTTTCACGCTGACCGCGGCAGAGCCTAACACTTTTCAAGTAGTTGCTAATCGCCCGTTTTTGTTTGCGATTACACACCAGCCGACGGGCGTGGTGTTGTTTTTGGGCATCGTGCGGGAGCCGTAGAGCACAGTGCTCTGTGCCCAGACACCGCTGTGGAGCTAAGCAGTGCGTTGGCACAGATGCCGACGCACGGCTTAGCATTGAGCCAAGTTGCGATCCATCCGTCTTGGGTGAGATTCTGCGCTTGTTCTGAATGGCGGCACTGTTGGCGCATTGACTTATCTTTCATTCGGAGCTGAATGCGAGGAATCTCGTATACTGAAGTTTGTCATTTTTTGAGCCGTTCAACGCCGCGCCCATCGGTTCTAACCCCTCACAACCGATACCGC
>Ga0105160_1000037_pt1 | contig 70322 bp, 74 predicted proteins | sample GXS110809BmetaG_FD_89591 | JGI IMG/M metagenome (GOLD analysis project Ga0105160, IMG submission 89591) | Hot spring microbial communities from Gongxiaoshe hot spring, China to study Microbial Dark Matter (Phase II) - GXS 110809B | ecosystem: Environmental > Aquatic > Thermal springs > Hot...
AAGCTCTCGAATGGCTCGAAGAGTATCTCTCCCATTGGAAGGGCGCGTTTATTCTAGTCTCGCACGATCGCTACTTTCTCGATAAGTTAGTTCATAAGATCTGGGAGCTCGAGTTTGGGAGACTCTATGAGTACCCTGGAAATTACTCGCACTATCGGGCGTTGCGCCAGGAGCGTCTTGAGCGCCAGTGGAAGCTCTACGAAGAGCAACAAGAGCTCATCAAGAAGACGGAAGAGTTCATTCGGCGCAATATCGCTGGTGGGGATTTCCGCGCAAGCCAAGCCCAGGCCCGTCAAAAGATGCTCGAAAAACTTGAGCGCATTCCCAAGCCCATCGTCCCTAAGAAGATTCACTTATGGATGGACGTCAAACGCCCGAGCGGCGAGCGCGTGCTCCGCGCCCGCGACTTGATCATCGGCTATCCAAATGCCCCGCTCTTTCACTGCAAGCAGCTCACACTCCAGCGAGGAGAACGTGTCGCGCTCATCGGCCCCAACGGCTCAGGGAAGAGCACGTTCCTCAGGACGCTCGCGGGAGAATTGCGACCGTTGGAAGGAACACTCGAACTAGGCTACCACGTGGAGATCGCGTACTTCCGCCAAAGTCAGACCGATCTCGATACCCCCGACAGCACTGTCCTTGACGTTGTCACGGCCAACACAGATAAGACGATCAGCGAAGCACGTAGTTTTCTCGGGCAGTTTCTCTTCTCCGGCGACGACGTCTTTAAGAAGATTTCGGAGCTCTCTGGCGGGGAGCGCAGCCGTCTTGCCCTCGCTATGCTCGCTCAATTGGGCGGCAATCTCTTGCTGTTGGACGAGCCAACAAATCACTTAGATATAGACTCCCGTGAAGTCCTCCAAGAAGCGATGCGAGACTACAAGGGCACAATTATATTCGCCTCCCATGATCGCTATCTCATCCAAGCGATTGCTACACAAATTTGGGAGATCGCTGACGGAGAGCTCAAGGTCTATCGCGGCAATTATGAGTATTATCGGACACAGCGCGCCCTGCTTGCTCAACCACCCTCTCTTCAGAGAGGCACACAGAGCGAGGACGAAGACACGAGCAAGCCCAAGCGCCTCTCCCCTGGCAAGGAGCAGCGCCTGCGCGAGCGCCAGCGCGCCAAGCTCGCCGCCCGCGAAGCTGAATTGATGAACGCCGTCACAGCGCTCGAACACCAGATCGCTCAAATCGAAAAAGAGATGGAAGCAGCCAGCTACGCCGGAGACCATCAGAAACTGCGAGAGCTGACAGCACTCTACCGGCAGAAGCGCCAGGAGCTCGAAATCACCTCAGAGCAGTGGGCGCAAGCTGCCGAAGAATTAGCGAACTTCTCAGTTAGCTCTCAAGGCTTATAGAGTTTCGCATCATCGGCCTTAAAGCCGATCTTGCTGTGCGTCCCATCACACAAGGGCTTATTCTGAGATTGCCCACAGCGACAGAGTGCTGCCCACGGACGGTCAATCACTGTTTCTTTCCCCGAAGCGTCTATGAGCTTGAGTGGACCTTTGATAAAGTAGGGGCCATCCTTTTTCGCTTCGATGATTGGTTCGCTCATACTGTCCTCCTCGTCCCTGCTTTGAGTTCTCGAACATAGTCTGCTAAAGCTTCAGGCGAAGCCCCTTCAGTAATCCGTGCGGCTAAGGCACTCGCGACGATTACCCCGTCCGCGCCAGCGCGTACTACAGCTTCAATGTGAGCCCGAGTCGTCAGCCCAAAACCAACGGCTACCTTGAGATCTTCGGGCAAGAGCGGCTTCACTCGCTCCAGCAACGGCAGTACTGTAGGCGCAAGCGTCTCGCTCGGCCCAGTCGTACCGTACCGCGAGACGAGATAGACAAACCCCGAAGCGTATTCACAGATTCTCTTCACACGCTCGTTGTCAGTCTCAGGGGTGACAAAAAAGATTCGAGCCAACCCGTACTTGCGCGCTTGATTGACCCATGATGCTGCTTCTTCGATGGGCAAATCGGGAATGATCACGCCGTCCACCCCAGCCTCGCTGCACCGCCGCGCAAACGACTCCTCGCCGAGCCTACAGATCGGGTTGTAGTACGTCATCAAGAGCACAGGCAGCTCCGAGTTTTTGCGCAGCTCGCGCACAAGCTGAAATACCGTGTGAACATTCACACCTTGGCGCAACGCGCGGCCGTGGGCAGCTTGCAAGATCGGGTCGTCCGCAATCGGGTCTGTGAAGGGCACGCCCAGCTCCACTATATCTACTCCCCCCGATTCTAAAGCCCCAATATACTCTAAGGTGCGGGAGAACTCTGGCTCGCCAACCATAATGTACCCGATCAAGGCGGCCTCACGCCGACTATGAACCTCCTCAAACCGCTTACTCAAGCGCTGCGTGAGCATCATGCTGTACCACCGTCTCTAAGTCTTTTTCTCCCCGCCCAGAGAGCGTAATCACCACGATCTGATCGCGCTTCATCCGCTGAGCTCGCTGCACCCCAGCGTAGATAGCGTGCGCGGCTTCCAACGACGGCAAAATCCCCTCACAGCGCGCAAGCAGCCGAAACCCTTCTAAAGCCTCTTGGTCGCTCACCGTGATATATTCAGCACGACCGAGCTTCTTATAGAGCGCATGTTCTGGGCCTACAGCAGGGTAGTCGAGCCCCGCAGCAATGCTATGCGTCTCGCCAATAGAGCCGTGCTCATCTTGCAAGACAAAAGTCTTCGCGCCATGCAACACCCCAATCGAGCCATGACACAGCGCCGCTGCCCCGCTTGACTCCACGCCGAGAAACTGTACTTTCTCATCGTTGACGAAGGGGTAGAACGTCCCTATGGCGTTGCTGCCCCCGCCCACACACGCCACTACCAGATCAGGGAGACGCTGCTCTCTCCGCAAGAGCTGGCCTTTGAGCTCATCCCCGATCACCCTTTGAAAGTCTCGCACGATCATGGGGTACGGGTGCGGGCCGACCGCTGACCCAATGAGATAATACGTCGTAGGCACATTGGTCGCCCAATCGCGAAGAGCTTCGTTTATGGCGTCTTTGAGGGTCTGGGAGCCGCTGGTGACGGGGTGCACGGTCGCGCCTAATAACTGAATGCGCTGGACGTTGGCCTTTTGGCGCTCGATATCACGTGCGCCCATATAGATTTCAGCGTGGAGCCCCAGCACCGCGCAGGCCATAGCGACGGCAACGCCATGCTGCCCTGAACCCGTCTCGGCGATCACGCGCCGCTTGCCCATAGCACGCGCGAGCAACGCCTGCCCGAGAGCATTATTCAGCGCATGCGCCCCACCGTGCACTAAGTCCTCTCGCTTGAGAAAGATGCGCGCACCGTTCGCGTATTCTGTGAGACGCTTAGCAAAGTAAAGCGGGGTGGGGCGTCCACCGTAGTCCGCACGCAGTGCCTTGAGTTCACTCTGAAAGTCAAAGCGCACACTGATCTCTTTATAGACTCGCTCCAGTTCTTTGAGAGCCGGGATTAAAATCTCCGGCACGAACTGCCCACCAAACTCGCCAAAGTGCCCATCCACAGGGAGCTCACTAAGCCTAGGAGTACTTGGTTTTGCCGGTATTTTCGCTGCCATAGCTTCACCCGCTCTAAGACTTGATCTGTCATTATACTCCATAGCGACGCCGTTTGTCGGACCGCTCTGGAGTATAGTAGAATTTTTTGTGTGAGAGAACTGATCGAGCGCCTTGCCCGGATGGTGCGTGAAGCCCGGTATGGTGTTGCTCTCACCGGAGCGGGAGTGAGCACTGACTCGGGCATTCCAGACTTTCGTAGTCCGAGCACGGGGTTGTGGGCACAGTACAACCCAATGGAAGTCGCGTCGATTGAAGGCTTTCGCAACAACCCCGTGCGCTTCTATGAGTTCTGGCGCCAGCGCTTTGCGAAATTAGTCGACGCCCGGCCCAACATCACCCATAAAGTTTTCGCTCAGCTTGAAGCTCGCGGCTATGTGAAATGCGTTATCACCCAAAATATTGATAGTTTGCACCAAAAAGCCGGTTCCAGACGAGTCTTAGAAGTCCACGGCACTTACACCCGTGGCATCTGCCTCGGATGCAAGAAGACGTATTCGATCCAAGAGATCTTCAACAAAGTCGAGAGCCATCGCGTCCCATTGTGCGACGAGTGCAATGATCTCCTTAAGCCTGATGTCGTGCTCTTTGGGGAGCTGCTCACTCCTGATTTCGAGAGCGCCTTCGACGAGATCGAGCGCTGTGATTTTCTGTTTGTGTTGGGCACGTCGTTAGAAGTCTATCCCGTTGCTGGGCTAGTGCCACACGCGAAGCGCCGCGGTGCTCAGCTCGCTATCGTCAATCGCGAGGCAACGCCCTTTGATCGTATTGCCGATATCGCTATTCATAGTGAGCTTGGGCCAGTGATGGCTGAATTGCACCGGCTGCTCTGCACTTAGCTTATCTCTTGCCTCAAGCGTTTGCATCGGGACGACTCTTTCTGCTAAACTTACACTGCGCTCTTTATGGACACGGTGCTTATTATCGATTTTGGCTCACAGTACACCAAACTCATCGCCAAGGCCGTGCGCGAGCTAGGGGTCTATGCCGAGATCGTTCCCCCGGAGATCTCCCCGGGAGAGATCCAACGCCGCGCCCCAAAAGGACTGATTCTCTCTGGTGGCCCAGCGAGCGTCTATGCCCCCGGTGCCCCTCGCGTAGATAAGCGCATCTACGAGCTGCAGATCCCAATCTTGGGGATCTGCTACGGGATGCAGCTTATAGCTCACGACCTAGGCGGGCAGGTGCTGCGAGGCGACAAACGCGAATACGGCCCTAGCACTCTTCAGATCATCCAGACAAATACTCTCTTTGATGGGCTTGCTGAATGCGAAGAGGTCTGGATGAGCCACGGCGACGAGATCAAGAGATTGCCCAAAGATTTTGTCTGCCTGGCAAGAACGGCCAATGTCGCTCACGCAGCGATGAAGAGCCGCGATGGGCTTTTCTACGGGATTCAGTTCCACCCCGAAGTCGCTCACACGCCCAAGGGCAAAGAGATTCTGAAAAATTTTCTATTCAAAGTCTGTCAAATTCAGAGACTCTGGTACCCCGGAGACCACGTGCAAGAGATTATCGAAAAACTCAAAGAAGAGCTCTCGGGCGCACGCCATGTGCTCATTGGGGTCTCCGGCGGAGTCGATAGCAGCACAGCCGCGGTACTCGTTCATCGTGCTATTGGAGACAGATTAATCCCGATCTTCATTGACACCGGGTTGCTCCGCTTGGGCGAAGTGGAACGCACTCGGACGATCTTTGAGAAGCTGGGCTTGCGCTTGCGCGTCGTCGACGCGAGCGCGCGCTTCTTCGCACAACTTCGGGGAGTGATTGACCCCGAAGAGAAGCGCAAGCGCATCGGGGCGGAGTTTATCAAGGTCTTTGAAGAAGAAGCGCAGAAGCTCGCCCGCGAAGTTGGCGGGATTGACGTGCTCGTCCAAGGGACGATCTACTCTGATGTCATTGAGAGCGCGGGCGCCCGCGGCGCCGATAAAATCAAGAGCCATCATAACGTCGGGGGGCTTCCTGAACGACTGCAGTTTAAGATCATCGAGCCGTTGCGAAATTTCTTCAAAGACGAAGTACGCCAAATTGGGCTGAGGTTGGGAATCCCCGAAGAGATTATCTGGGAGCAGCCTTTTCCTGGACCGGGGTTGGCCGTAAGAATTCTGGGGGAAGTGACCCCAGAGCGAGTACGAATCTTACAGAGAGTGGACGCAATTGTACGCGAGGAGATTCACACAGCTGGGCTGACTCGCGCGATCTGGCAGTATTTCGCTGTGCTGCTGCCCGTCCGAAGCGTCGGAGTCTTAGGAGATGGGCGCGCGTATGGCCATGTCGTTGCGGTGCGTGCCGTCGACAGCCGCGACGGCATGACTGCCCACTGGGTTCATATCCCTTATGACGTATTAGAAAAAATCTCAAGCCGGATCACCAACGAGATCGAGGGAGTCACTCGGGTGGTCTACGACATTACGTCCAAGCCCCCGGCGACTATCGAATGGGAGTAGCGCTGGCGGAGATGAAAGTCTGTCTCTATCTTGAGGCAGAGAACGTCGTGGCGCGTTCGGGGTTTCGCACGGCATTTGCGCGCCATCTCCAAGCGCTCCAAAAGATGGGTATTCCCGTGACGACCGATCCCTCAGATTCTTCTTTTGATATCCTCCATGTCCATTGGTTTGGTCCGCGCTCGCTCTATTATCTGAAGAGAGCCAAGCAACAGGGCAAGATCGTCATCGCCCATGCCCACAGCATTGGGGCTTATGATTTCAGAGACAGCTTCACGCTCTCGAACACATTTGCGCCGTTATATGAGAAATATCTGAATTATTTCTACGAGCTGAGTGATGCCATCTGCACCCCCTCAGAGCACGCCAAGAGATTATTGCAAGCCCAAGGGATCACGAAGCCCATCTATGTCGTCAGCAACGGCGTCGATCTGGACAGATTCAAGTTCGACGCCCGAGCGCGCAAGAAGTATCGCCAACGCTTTGGACTGAAACGCTTTACGGTCTTCTGTGCGGGCAATGTCATCCCGCGCAAAGGGATCTTAGACTTCCTCGAAGTCGCGCGACGGCTCCCACAATTTGACTTTGTCTGGTTCGGGCATGTGTGGAGCCGCTTGTTAGCATTCGATATTGAGATGCATCAAGCGCTCGATGAGCGAACCCCAAATGTGAAGCTCCCAGGGTTTATTGAAGACGCTCCCGGGGCGTTCTCCGCGGGAGACCTGCTCTTCTATCCGTCCTATGGGGAGACCCACGGCTTGGTACTCTTTGAAGCCGCAGCGTTATACCGCCCCTTGGTCCTGCGAGATCTCCCAGAGTACTCTCTTGCTGGATTCCGTGATGGGGAGAACTGTCTCATGGGTAAGACCGTGGACGACTTCTGCGAAAAGATCCTACAGTTAGCAGATAACGAGCTACTGCGTGAGCAGCTCGTGCATAGAGCTTATCGCTTGGCAGAAGCCAATTCCCTTGAGAAAGTCGGGCAGCAGCTTCAAAGACTCTACAGAGCGCTGCTGGAAGGGGGGACGCTATGAAGGTCTGTCTCTATCTCGAAGCTGCAGATCTTGTGGCGAAATCGGGGTTCAAGACCGCCTACGAGCAGCAACGGAAAGCCCTAGAGAAAGTCGGTGTCCCAGTCACCGACGATCCTGACTCAGACTATGATTTGCTGCATCTGCACTTCTTCGGGCCCAGGTCGCTCTTTTATTTGAAACGCGCCAAGCGCCTGAAAATCCCCGTGGTCGTCCACGCCCACAGCATAGGCGCTCATGATTTTGCCGATAGCTTTACGCTCTTCAATTCCATCGCCCCGCTCTACGAAAAGTATCTCTATTATTTCTATGAGTCGAGCGATGCGATCTTCACGTGCTCCCAATACGCCCGCGAGCTTCTCCAGGCTCAGGGGATTACTCGGCCCATCTATGTCGTCAGCAACACCGTTGATCGAGAGCGTTTTCGCTTCTCCGAAGAGAAGCGTCAGCACTGGCGCGCACGCTTGGGGTTGAAAAATTTTACGGTCTTCTGTGCGGGCAATGTCATCCCGCGCAAAGGGATCTTAGACTTCCTCGAAGTCGCGCGACGGCTCCCACAATTTGACTTTGTCTGGTTCGGGCACGTCTGGCCTAAGCTCTTAACGTTCTACCCCGAGATGCACAAAGCCCTCGAGAGCAGAACCCCGAATGTGCAAATGCCCGGCTTTGTTGCAGATACCCCAGCAGCGTTCTCCGCGGGAGATCTTCTGTTTTTGCCGTCGCTGCGCGAGAACCAGCCGATGGTCTTGCTCGAAGCAGCGTCGCTTGGACGGCCTTTGGTTGTGCGAGATATTCCCGAGTATCGCGGCTGGCTCATAGATAAAGTCAATGCTCGCACCGGCAGATCCGTCGAGGACTTCGTGCAGATCATCTCCGAACTCGCGCAAAACCCTCACGAATGGCAGCGACTCTCTCATGCTGCCGAAGACTTAGCGCACACGAGCAGCCTGCCCGTCGTGGGACAACGCTTGAAAGAACTCTATGAACAACTCTTACGAACCCCGGTGTCCGTATGAAGATCTCTGTGGCTATTCCTGCACACAACGAAGAGAAGTATATCGCGCACTGTTTAGAGTCCTTAGTGCGTCAGAACTTTTCTGAAGAGCTCGAGATCATTGTCTGCCTCAATTTGTGCACTGACAGGACCGAAGAGATCGTGCGTGCGTATGCGCAAAGCTCCCCATGGCCGATCAAGATCGTCTCTGAAGGGCGCAAGGGAGTCGGCTGGGCGCGCCAGACGGCGTGCCTAGCGACTTCAGGGGAGATCATCGCCAGCGCCGATGCCGATGCAGTCTACCCAACAGATTGGATAACCCGCATCGCGTGCGCGTTCGCTGAAGATCCAAAGTTAGTAGTCCTCTACGGCCCCGTGAGACTCCAGGGCTTTGGTACTTTCTTGCAGTTCTTTCACCCCATACTTAATGACGCGATCACGCACGTGGGGCGTCTCTTTGGATGGCACAACGTGATCGGATCGAATTTTGCGATGCGCCGTGAAGCGTTTCTCGCTGTGGGTGGGTTCAATACCTCTCTTAAAGCTCTAGAAGATCACGAGATCGTCAGGCGATTGCGCCGTCTCGGGCGTGTCCGGTACGACCCACACTTGGTGGTGTATGCTTCGGCGCGTCGCTATAATCGCTTAGGGGTGTGGAAGACCATAAGCTTCTATGCACGCAATGCGATTCGCGCTGTGGTTTTAAGATGCGAGACCGAAGATTTGGAGGATTTATCGCCCTCACCTCAAACTCCTCTTCCGGGGGAGGCCAAAAAGAAAGGAGAGCTGTGAGCACTCACAAAGTCCTAGTCATAGCCCTCGATGGGGCCACGCTCGATTTAATCGAGCCGTGGACAGAAGCGGGGCATCTGCCCCAGCTGAAGAGGCTCATGGAGCAGGGGGCGTGGGCACGTTTAGAGAGCACCCAGCCACCCATCACCGGAGCTGCCTGGGCGAGCTTCCAGACGGGAGTCCAGCCAGGGCGTCACGGCATATTCGATTGGTTAGCTCGCAAAGACGGGAGTTATCAGCTTGCACCAATCAGCTCCCGCAGTATTAAAAGAGAAGTCTTGTGGGAGTACCTCAGCCGACATGGCAAGCGCGTCGGCGTGATGGGTGTGCCTGTGAGCTATCCCGCGCGCCCAATCAATGGCTTCATGCTCACGGATCTGCTCACCCCTGAGGGAGAAAACTACGCCTTCCCTCCAGAGCTGAGAGCCGAGATCGAGCGTGAGGTCGGTCCATACCCTGTCATACCGGAGCACTGGCGAGGGCGCTACGCTGCCCAAAGATGGCTCAAAAATCTCAAAGATTCGCTCTGGCGGCGCGTTGAAATCGCGCTCTATCTGATGCGTAACAAGCCCTGGGACTTCTTCATGGTCCATATTATGGAGACTGACTCCGTCCAGCACCAGATGTGGCATCTGTTAGACAATATCAAGCGCCCGCGGTATCACGGGGGAGCTTGTTCAGGCAACCCTATCTTAGAGATCTACCAACTGGCTGATCGTGCTATTGGGCAGATTCAAGAACAACTCGACGACAACACGGCGATTTTCGTCATCTCTGATCATGGCTTTGGTCCGCTCTTTTATAATATCTATCTGAACTGCTGGCTCTACGAGCACGGCTATTTAGCTTTAAAGAAGAACGTCACGACGCTGCTCAAGAAGCTTGCGTGGCGTGCAGGGTTGACTCCTGAAAATCTTTATGTCTTGGCCGAGCGATTGAGACTGCTCGATCTTGGAGCGCGCCTGCGCCACGGCGACTTACACGATCTCTTGGGACGTGTCTTTCTATCGACGCAGAATATAGACTGGTCCAGGACGCGTGCGTACTCTCACGGCAATGTCGGGCAGATCTATCTCAATCTCAAGGGGCGCGAACCCCAAGGCTGCGTCGAGCCCGCTGATGCTCCCCGGCTCATCGCTGAGCTTATAGAAGGACTGAAAAGATTCACCAATCCCTACACGGGGAGCCCAATCTTCGCGAGAATCTATCGTAAAGAAGAGATCTACTGGGGCGAAGAGATAGCGCACGCTCCGGAGATCCTCTTAGTCCCCCAAGACGGCGTCATGGCGGTAGGTACGACCGAGTTTCTCTCTAATAGAGCAATCGCGCCGACGTATGCCGGTTCAGGTTGGCATCGCATGGAGGGAATTTTTATAGCTTATGGCCCACAAATTCTACCTGGGCGCAAACAAAAACTTCAGATCGTTGATCTCTTTCCGATCTTAACGAAGGCGCTCGGGGTGCTGCCTCCCTCAGACATAGATGGGCGCGTCCCAGCGGATCTGTTCAAAGAAGGCTTGCAGGGGCACGAGCTGGCGAGCTCAGGTGTTCAAAACCCTGCGACTCTTCGCACTCGCGAGCCTTCCAACCCCCGCTGGGAGAAGGAGATCCGAGAGCGCCTGAAGGGCTTAGGATACGTCTAGTATGCGGCGTCATATGTTTGTGGGCCTGTCGGTGATCCTAGGGATAGCGATTCTTTGCGGGGTTTTAATCTATTTGGGGTGGAATTCAGCGACGTCACTTGGGGCGCGCTTGCTGGCCGGGGTGGGGATTGTCGCCCATCAGATTATGATGCTCGGATGGTGGGGATTCTTATTGTTAGCAGGGGTTGTCCTCGCGACGCTCCTCTTGTGGTCGCTGAGCTGGTGGATTATCCTGCGGGCCTACGGGGTGCGGGTGAGCTGGTGGGCCGTGTGGCGCGCGCGGATGTGTGGATTTGCGATCACGTACTTGACGCCTTCGATGTATCTAGGGGGCGAACCAGCAAGCGTCTATCTTATCGCGCGGGAACAGCAGGGGACTTCGCCGACGACGCGCATCGTGGCGACGATTTTAGTCGCCAAGCTCTTAGAAGGGCTTTGTCTTCTGGCGTTTATCTATCTAGGGGTCTACTACGCGCTCGCGACGAAGCTCCTCCCTCTGGATGACACGTGGGCCATCGTGATCGGGATGGTGCTCTTTGGGGGGTTCTTGGCGCTGTTGATGTTCAACCTTGCAGGACATCGGTTGTGGGGGACGCGCTTATTAGGCTGGCTCAAAGAACGCGTGCCGTGGAAGCGCGCCTTGGAGATCGCTGAGGCGAAAGTCCGTGAAGTCGAAGAAGACGTTTTTATTGCGTTTCGGGAGCATGGGCGGGCGACGCTCATCGCGTTCTTTCTCAATCTTTTAGCAACGCTCTTCGTCTTCTTGCGTCCCCAAGTCTTCTTTCTTTTTGCGTTACGAGCGTTCTTCCCCGTGTCGCACTTAGCTATGATCTACACGCTCTTTATCTTTTTGGGAGCGTTCTTTTGGATCACTCCGGGAGGCACGGGGGTCTTCGAAGTGGGCAGCTGGGGGATTTTCAGCTTGTTTTCACTCATATCTTTAGCGACGCACACGCCCATCGCTGTGCCGCAAGAGAGCGCCGTGGCGTTTGCACTCACATTGAAGACCATCGAGTTCCCGTTGGTAGGGCTGGGTCTATTCTATCTGATCCGAGTCGGATTTTTAAAGATCCCCAAGCCGCCGTTGCACCGTTAGATTATCTTAGATTTCCCCTGAAGCCAGATTTTTGCAAAAAAAAAGCGACGAGTATAATATGCTCGCCAGGGGTGGTGCTATGCCGTGCGAGCATTGTCACTGCTTTCTAGGAGGCTTGCAAACTCCAGAAGATTTTCAGCCAGAATTATATCAGGCTGGAGTGACGCTCTTTGAACAAGGCGACCCAGTTCACGCAGGCTTCATCGTCTGCAAGGGCGCCGTGCAGCTTGAAGAGCGCACGGCTCAAGGCTCTCGGGTTATTCTGAAATTCTTAGGGGCGAGCGATTCACTCATTGATGAAGCTCTCTCAGACTATACAAAACATCAAGTTGCAGCGCAGACGGTGCGCGATTCACAGATCATTCGACTTCCTCGCGCATCTTTGTTACGGATGTTGAGCGAATCGCCTCACCTGTGTCAAAGGATGGTCCTTGAGCTTGCCCGCCAATACACCTTCTGGATACGCCGATTAGTCATAGCGTTAGATGGAGACCTTGGCGTTTGTGAACGCCTCGCTCTCGCTCTGCTCGATCTTAGCAGCACTTTGGGGATACATACCTCTGAAGGGCTTCTTATTGATTTAGAGCTCAACTCTCAGCAATGGGCCGACTATGTAGGATGCCGTCGACAAACGATCTCTCAAGCGTTCAGCAATTTAGAGAAGCGAGAGTGGATAGAGCGGCGCGGCAAGAGAGTGCTGCTTAAGGACGTAGAAGCCCTCAAGCAGTTTGTGAGGCCCTATATCTAAAGCTTCAGGGGTGTGTCAGGAAGACGACAGCGACGTGTCAGCGAGGTGCTTGACAGGTGATATTCAGCCAGAATACACTTAAGCCAATCATGGAAGCTAAGGAGGTTAGCTTATGAATATACAAAAAGGTTTATTCACAATGTTATTCTTTATAATAGGTTTGATGTTTAGTGGATGCGGTTTTAAGTATAATTCACTAGAATATTTTCAACTTACCCCTCAAGATAGTTATGAGGAAATAGCTATAGATTTCTATGTATTACTTGATGCTGAGAATATTGAAGTGTCTGAAGCATCCCTACAATTTGTTGAAAGAATTATCGTAAATCCGCTCAAACCAACAGAATTCTGTGAAGCTCTTGCGAAATATCAGAATCAACTATTTCGCGAATTAGCAAGAGAATGGAAGGTTGGGGCTAGCTGGGGATTTGCCTATCAAGCTACACGTCAAGGCATCTCTCTCCAAGCTCATGAGTTGACCAAGCTTGAAAAACAATGCACAGGAGAGTAATCGGAAATGAAAAGGAAAGGAATTGCGCTTTTGCGCTTTATCTCGGCAAGGACTCTCTTAGGTGCTCTCTTAGGTATTGGTGTTGCTATCAGTGATATTTCATTCACACAACAGCGTTGCGCGGTAAAAAGAAAATTCGACGAGGAATAATTACAAATATCATTAATTGTGGCATGAGTTGCCCAGCCGCTATAACTCCTGAACGTAGACAGTTTGGCGTTGAGTGAGATTCTTATACTTATTTGCCGTCAACTGGACTCGAGTGAATCTCTGCAGGCCTTCAACTGCTACTTCAATGTAAGCCAGTTCTTTGTGAACCGTCGCTTGATAAGTGCGCACCATGGGCGAGCCCAGTACCCACACGATCTTAGGAGAACTGGAGAGCTAAAGGGGCCAGAGGGTCATAGTGGATAGAGACGTTAAGGCACTTCTTCAAAGATATGTCGCAGGGCTAGACTCTATCGTATCTGACCGAGTGGGGAATTCAGTTGGTAGCCGCTGGATCCTCTGGCCCCCGATCCAAACCTCCTAGAGTACATCTATGCCGATAATTCTCTCGTGACCGATCTTTCACCATGAAGTTCGAGCACCCAGCCGTGGCTTATGGCACGCATGATCGAGCTCCTGGAACTAGAGGAAGGAATGCGTGTTTTAGAGATCGGGACTGGTACAGGTTACAAGGCTGCGCTCCTGGCTGAGATCGTAGGTATAAGCGGTCAAGTAACGACGATAGAGCTCCATCCTGAAAATTGCAACGCGAACGCGCCGGCTTCTAGACGCAGCAGGCTACAACCGGATTCACTTAAAAGTTGAAGATGGATAGCAGAAGATGCTCCTTACGATCGGATTATAGCGACAACAGCTTGTGCCGACCTCTCACCATATTGGTTTGAGCAACTCCGATCAGATGGCTGGATGCTTATTCCTCTTCGCCACGCTCGAACGAAATCAATTCGGTATTCTGATGGGGCATCGAGCCCAAGCAACTATGAGAGAGAATAATGTTTCAGAGAGCGATAGGCCAATCCGCGTTTGGGATCAAAGTCGAGCAGTTATTGAGAATAATACAATTTCGCGAAACAATATGACAGGTTTGGCTGTGAAGGATCAAGCCTAAGCTATTATCATTTCAAATGTCATTACTGACAACGGCTCAGAAGGTATCTGGATCAGTGGTCAAGCATCAGTTAGTATCCAGAGGAATATTACATCAGGCCATAAAATGATGGGGATAGGCATTGCTCAGCAAGCCACGGTAAATATTGTACAGAATCAGATTGTGAATAATCTAGGGTGGGGTGTCTCACTTTGGACAAAAGCGTGTGAAAGGCAAGCTGCAGAAGAGAGCTTTACTGGCAAGATTACTGGCAAGTCTAATGAAATTCCTTGTCTGGGTGAGTCTCAAGAGAACCAAAGAGGTGATGTCTGCCCTGCTGCTTTACGCTTCCTCAAGACAAATCAAGGAGGACAATACCCTTAGCCCCACAGCTCTATTAATGATCTTACTTCACATTGGGATTACTTGCAGCAAACGGCCCATTGGGGTTGGGCACAAGCCACACAGTCAGCACAAACGCCGCGCCAACTTTCGGCCACCCTTCAACGCTAAACCCAAAGAGCCGCCCTTCGTCGGGCTTGAACGCCACATAGCGAACCCCAACTAATTTTTGTGCGCTGTCGTAGAGCAAGAGCGGCGGGGTCGCCAGCGCCAACGGGGCATTCAGAATCTTTTCGTTCAGATAGACTTGCCCAAGCCCCTCAACAAAAGACCCCAGCGGACGATACCCTTCAGCTTGGGCAGTGCTCATATCGCGATAGCGCGAGAAATTCTTATAACTGTAATTTAAGTGATTGAGCATCTCTAGGTCTTGCTGGGTGAGCAGATAGCGCGTCCCCGGCACGTAGACCCCAATACCAAAGCGCGTCGCCGCGTCTTTGAGCTCTTCGTCGGTGACGCGCCCGTCGCGCGTGTAGTACTGTAACGAACTAGGGAACGCGATCTCTCCCGCCAGCGATGTCGTCGCCAGAGAGTTTATATCGAATCCTAGAGGGACACGCCCAATGACTGTCACAATCGCTGAAAACTCAGCGGTGCGCCCTTGGCTGTTAGTGACGCGCAGCTTCACTTCTCGCGGCCCGGAATCGCTAAACGTATGTTGCACCGTCGGCGTCGTCACGGTCTCGTCAAAGACCCCGTCGCCGTTCCAGTCCCATTCGTACTGAGTTATCTCGCCGTTGCCCGACTGCGACGCCGAGGCGTCGAACTTCACGGGCTCCCCGGCGTTAGGAGCCAAGGGCGAGAACGTAAAGCGCGCGATGGGGATCGCCACGCGCATCGGCGCTGTCCCATTCACTGTGACAGTCGCGGTGAACTCTGCTGTTGCCCCATCGTCGTCAGTGACGCGCAGCGTCACATTGAAATTGCCCGCAAGCTCGAAGACATGACAGACTTTGGGTTCCGTCGTCGTCTCGTCGAACGTGCCGTCGCCATCGAAGTCCCATTCATAGCGCACGATCTTTCCGTCAGGGTCATGGGACTCTGAAGCATTGAAGCAGACTTGGTCGCCCATCTTAGGGGTTTCTGGGGAGAAGCGAAACGCTGCGACAGGGGGCTTATTCACTTTGTTTACTGTGAGCGTCACCGTCGGGATATTCTGCTTCTGAAGTCTGTTCTTAGGATCGCGATACTCAATGACCGAAGCCTGTCCAAGCTCGATAGCTCCCCCAGCTCGCGCTCCGATCTGAAACGAGACAGTTCTCGTCTCGCCGGTGACGACGACCGGGAAATTCCACTCGAGAACCGTAGCACCCTTGGCACCGCGACGCACCTGCGCCGGCTCAAACGCGCCCTCAAAGATAATCTGCTCTGGGAGCGTGACACGCAGCCGCACGAAGCGCGCCACCGCCTGACGCCCAAGCTTTTTCAGAATCCCTTCATAGACCTGAGCATTATAGCTTCCAAAGAACGCGCCGCCGGACTTCTGCGCGATCTGGCTGAGCGCAACGCGATTCATAGCCCCGCTGAGCCCCACAGTATAGATGGGGATCCCGTTCTCTCCGGCGCGCTGCGCTTCGGGCAGTGGTAAACGCCCCACGAGACTATTCCCATCTGAAGGAAGCACGATCGCTTTCAGCGCCTCAGGACGCCCATGCGCGGTCAACTCGTCGATAGCGAGCGCGAGGGCTTCGCCGAGAGCGGTCTTCTTTGCCGGCTGTGCTCCGTCAATGATCTGATACGCTTGGGCGCGATCCGGCGAGAGGGGCAGCAGCATCTCTGCCGTCTCAGCAAAGCCGACGACGGCAACTTGGTCGTTCTCATTGAGATGGTGCAAGAACTCCTTGCCGATCTTCTTCACTGTCGCGAGATTGACGCTAGCCGATCGATCGAGCAAGAAGACGATGTCCACCGGTCTTTCCGGAGCAGGCAGTCCACGCAAGAGAATCTTGACTACCGCTGAATCGGGGGACTGCCCGCTGCTCTTCGTGAAGATCGTGTTCGGGTCTATGATCTGCTCAATCTGCAGCTCGAACGTCTGAGCCACGATACCAACGTGAGCAATGAGCGCGATCACGCCCAGCGCTATCAAGAACTTCTTCACAGTCGTTCACCGTCTTTGAGTCTAGCCGAAAGTGGGGGCAAGAGTCAATAGCGCAATGTAATCGACGCTACATCCAGAGCGTGATCTGCACAACAGAAGATCTCTGCCCAGTGCTGAAGCAAGACGGGCTTCACTTCGGCTGTAGAGACTTCTCTGCCCAGAAGCTCGCTCAGCGAGGTCATGACGGCGCCGTCGAGCCCGCAGGGACGGATCATGCGGAAATATCTCAAATCTACGGAGACGTTGAGGGAAAAGCCGTGATAGCTCACCCAGCGTCGCACGGCGATCCCTAGAGAAGCGATCTTTTTCGAGCCCACCCAGACGCCTGTCAGCCCTGGCTTCCGCTGGGCATCGAGAGAGAAGTCGTGCAGGGTGCGGAGGAGCACCTCTTCGAGATCGCGCAGGAAGCGATGGACGTCTCGGCCGCGATCTTTTAAGTCGATGATGGGATAACCGACGAGCTGGCCTAGCCCGTGAAACGTGATATCCCCGCCGCGCTCGACACCCAGACACGGAATCCCTCCGATCTCTTGAGGGGTATTGCGTCTCGACGCACCGATCGTGAAGACCGGAAGATGCTCGACGAGTATGAGCGTATCAGGAATCACCCTCACCTGGCGCTGGACGACAAGCTCTTTTTGCAAGCGCCAAACTTCTGCGTAGTCCCGCACACCAAGATCGAGCACCCTCATCGCTTGACACTGCCTCGATAGAAGGGGAGCTTCGTCATCTGGGCTCTCTTTCTCTGCCCGCGAATCTCGATCTCCAGCGCTGCCGTTGGAGGAGTATCCGATACGACAAATCCCATCGCTAAGAACGCATTGACCGACGGGGCGAACATCCCACTGGTGACAGCTCCGACTTCCCTGCCATCAGCAAAGATCTTGTAACCCTGGCGCGGTACCCCCGGCTCGAGCATCTTCAGCCCGATCAGCTTTTTCTTAGTGCCCTGACGCTTCTGCGCCAATAGGACTGCTTTGCCGTTGTAGTCTGCGTTCTTCTCTTTGACTGTCCATCCCAGGCCTGCTTCGACGGGGGTTGTCTGCTCATCGAGTTCATGCCCGTAGAGGGGCATGCCCGCTTCAAATCTGAGCGTATCGCGTGCCCCAAGCCCGACAGGTCTGGCCCCAGCCCGCACAAGCTCATCCCAAAGACGCTCAATGACGCCCGGCCCAGCGTAGATCTCAAAGCCATCTTCCCCGGTGTAGCCGGTGCGCGAGAGCAAGACTTCAGAGCCGAGCACGCGCGTGTGCGTCGCCCAATAGTACCGTAAATCTTTGAGAGAACTCTCCGTGAACGCCTGTAAGAGCGCTTCGGCCTTCGGCCCTTGAATCGCAATCTGGCCGTACTCTGCGCTCACGTTCTTGACGGTGACTCTGAAATTGTACGCGTTTTGCTGCACCCAGGCGAAATCTTTATCGGTGTTTGCAGCGTTGACTACGAGCAAGAAGCGATCCGGAAGCTTATACACTAACAGATCGTCGACCGTGCCCCCAGACTCGTAGCACATGGGGGAGTAGAGCACTTGGTACTCTTTCATGGCGCTGGCGTCGTTGGTGATGAGCTTCTGCACGAGATCGAGCGCATTGGGACCCGTAATTTCGAGTTCGCCCATGTGGCTGACGTCGAAGATCCCCACGGAAGATCTCACGGCGTTGTGCTCCTCGATAATGCTCGTGTACTGGATAGGCATCTCCCAACCGCCGAACTCGACGAACTTGGCTCCCAACCGCTGATGAGCTGCATATAAGGGCGTTCGTTTGAGCGACATGGGGCTCCTTTCTCTTTTATAAAATCTCTCGTTTGGGCTCACGCGTCATCAGAGCGTTGAGCTGAGCCAGGGGATCAGCGCCTTCATAGAGTACGGCGTAGACTGCTTCTGTGATCGGCATCTCAACAGTATATCGGCGAGCAAGCTCGCGCACGGCCCGCGTCGCGTAGATCCCCTCGGCGACCATGGCCATACTCTCCACAATCTCCCTCAGCGACTCCCCTTTGCCGAGACGATACCCGACATGGCGATTGCGACTATACTCGCTCGTGCACGTGGCTACCAGATCCCCCACGCCAGCAAGCCCGAAGAACGTCTCGCGCCGTGCCCCTAAGCATACTCCTAGGCGCACCATCTCTGCTAGTCCGCGCGCGATAAGTGCAGCCTTTGCGTTGTCTCCGCCGTAGCCAAGCCCGTCAAGAATCCCTGCAGCGAGCGCGATCACGTTCTTCACCGCGCCTCCGTATTCAACCCCGAGAAGATCATCGCTGAGATAGACGCGGAATCGCTCGGTCATCAGGGCACGTTGGAGCTTCTCTCCAAGGGCAAGATCTCTGCCAGCGAGCACGACGCTGGTGGGGAAATCCCGTCCAACTTCCTCGGCATGGCTTGGGCCAGAGAGCGTGAAGATATTTTCACTCTGAAGCTCTTGCTGCAAGACCGCAGACATTGTCAGTAACGAATCGCGCTCCAAGCCCTTGGCCAGGTTGATCCATGCCTGAGGGCGAGCGCGTAGTTCCTTCAGTCTCTTGGCAATCTCGCGCATGGCAAACGACGGGACTGCCAAGAGCACCACATCAGCGTTCTCTGTTGCTTGGGCAAGGTCACTGACAATTTCGAGATGATCGTTGGGGAGGGCGACCCCGGGCAGATATGTTCTGTTCTCACGCAGTGTATCGAGCTCATGGGCGAACTCCGGCCGCCGCGCCCACAAGCGCACCGCATACCCCTTACGCGCCAGAAGCCGAGCCAGGGCTGTCCCCCAGCCCCCAGCGCCAAGAATAGCACAATTCATAAGTGAATTTTAATATATCTGAGCTGTGGTGAAACTTCAAGGGGGGATTTGTACTATATATTGTCGTGGAGCGCCCTGCACCTGGAGGTGAGGTACAGCAGGGCAGACTATAGAACTACGGAAGGGTATCCCTTCCAAAAGGAGGATCTACTATGAAGCGTCTCAGCCTCATCGTGTTGGGGGTTGTCCTGGTGAGCTTGGTCGGCGTGGGCCCAAGCCTCAGCCAAGGACAGCCGTCGCCTTTAGGGATCGTCATCCAGCCCACGGAGTTTCAAGCGTTCATCCAAGTAAGCCGTCCCGTCTGCGCTGTCGGCCAGACCATCGAGATCCAGTATCGCGCCAGTGAAGCCCCGTACTATGCGTATATCCTTGACGTCCAGGGCAATAACGTCACGCGGCTCCTACCCAATCGCTTCGAGTCGAATAATTACATTACTGATACGAACTGGCGGACCCTGCCCGGGGTCGCGACGTATCGCCTCGTCTGCTCGCCGCCACTTGGCCCAGAGTACGTGCAGATCATCGCCTCAACGGAGCGCATCCCGCAGCTTGAGGGCGGCACCGGTGACTTCCCACTTCTAGGCACGAACCCACAAGCTGTGGGGCAGCAAATCCAGCAAGCGATCCAGGCGATCGTGCCTACTGCGAAGGTCGCCACAGCGGTCGCGACCCTGCAGATCGTCTCTGGACAGCAGCAGCCACCAAGCTGCCCCCCGGGCTACGTCGGGACACCACCTAACTGCGTGCCTGTAGGGCAACCCCAGCCTCCACAGCCAGGTAGGGGGTTCAGCGTCCAGCAGGTGATCACGCCGGGGTCGCCGCAGTTTGCCCAGATGTCCATGCAGATCATGGCCAAGCTCCAGGCAGCGGGCCTGGCGCAAGCGCTGGCCCAGGCGCAAGCTACCCAGATCCCCCAGGGCCAGAATGCCGCTCCCTTGAGCACCGCGCCCCAGCAGATCAACATCCAGCAGATCCAGAACACCTATGTCTTCACGGGCGTGCTCCAGCTCACCCAGAACGCGACAGTCTCGGGGTATACGATCCCCGCGGGTAAGTACCTGACAGCCATCGGCGAAGACCCGATCTTCGTGCTCATCGATATCTTTACGGGCCAGATCGTGGTCATCATCATCGTGATCTGTCCGCCGATCTTCACGCCATTTGATCTGTTGCTGTTCTTCTTCGGCTGGTTCTTCTCCCCGTTCCCTGGGCCGTGGCCGTTCCCCTATCCATTCCCGTGGCCCTTCCCCATCGTGCTACCTGCGGCCTGTTCGGGATTGCCTAATCAGTTCCCGTTCACGGTCGCCATCGGCAGCGGGGCACCCATCGTGAGCCTGCCAGGGGTCATGCAGATCAAGGACGCTGGATGGTTCTTCAACGCCTTGCAGATTCAGTCCCTCGGCCCGGCGCTCACCTTCCAGCGCTATAGCTCGTTCGGCATGGTCCAGCTGGGCTTCATCGGGTCGTTCAGCACGGCAAACTTGCCGTACACTCTCTTGGGCACATTTGTGCTCTTCGTCCAAGGAGGAGGTAAGACCGTCTGTATACAAGGGGTCGTGGGCTTTGGAACAGTCTACGGCTTTGCCTCACATAACTAACGGAACCAGCAGGGCTCGGTCAGGTATATCTGGCCGAGCCCTTTTATTTGTTCCACAGGTGCCACAAGAAGCCAAGACTCACAGCAATACTTGCTATCCCAATGAGCAGCCCAAACTCTTCCCCTCGATAAAACACTGTAACAATTACTCCCAGCCCCGCTAGCGTAAGAGCTCCAACAAGACGTATCCAATCTTTAAGCGTCTTCATAGTATGCGCGGAGGGCCATCATAGAGCAGTCTCCCGCCCTCAAGCACCCATAGGCGAGATCCCACATCGGAAATGCTTTCCGAAGCCACCACCAGCACAGTCATCCCTTGAGCACAGAGCTCTTGCAGCAATACCAGGAGCTCGGCCTGCCCTGCGGGATCGAGCGTCGCCAGCGTCTCATCGAGAATAAGCATATGTGGGCGTAGAGCAAGCATAGCAGCAACTGCCAAGCGCGCCTGCTCGCCCACACTCAAGCGATGCGACGGATGCTCTTTGATGAGCTCCCAGTCTAACCCAACAGCTTGGCAAGCCCACCGCGCCCTTTGCTCCCCCTCGCTGAGGCTGATGCCTTGGGCAATCAGCCCCAACAGTAGCTCTTCTCTGACACTCTCCCCTAAGAGCTGCTGATACGGCTCCTGAAAGACCAAGCCCACGCAGCGCACGCGCTCCTTCGCCGGCAAAGCGTGTATAGGGGTATCGTTCCACAGAACACAACCGGAAGTCGGCCGAGCCAAGCCCGCAAGCAGTTCAACAAGGGTCGTCTTCCCCGAGCCCGCCGGCCCCGTGATCACGATAAACTCCCCCGGCGTGATCTCAGCCGAGAAGCCCTTGAGAGCAAGAACAGTATCGTATGCAAAGCTCAGATCTCGCACACGCACACGAAATGGAGAAGGCGATCTGCAAGCTCGCTCGAGTTCGCGTCTGCGTGAACCTCCAAGCTGTGACCCCCGCACCCCCGCTGGCCCTGTCTCAGTCGCCTTGCCGTGCTCTAAGTATACAACCCGATCTACATGCTTGCGCCAGAACTCTTTATGAGAGATGATGAGCACGCCTTTCTGTTCAGCACGCAGTTGTCGAACGAGAGCGAGCAAGAGCGCCAGCCCCTCCTGGTCTGCCGTTCGGTCCGGCTCATCGAGAATATAATAATCTGGGTTCATCGCAAGGACGCCAGCAAGGGCGACGCGCTGGCGTTCTGCCGGCGTGAGCCTCTCAATGGGACAAAGAGCTTTCTTAGCGAGAGAGACGCGCTCCAGCGCCTGCCACGCTCGCTTCTGAATATGGGAGGGGGGCAGAGTGAGGTTCTCTAACCCGAATGCTACGTCTTCCAGGGGCGTCTGCGCAATGAGCTGCTCATGGCTCTCTTGGAAGAGTAAGCCGACGCGACGTCGAATCTCGCGAGGATTTTGATCTGTTGGTATACCGTCTACAGTGATGCTGCCCTCGGTGGGGAGAAGCAAGCCCGCCATATAGCGGGCCAAGGTCGTTTTGCCAGAGCCATTGCGCCCCATCAGTAAGACAACCTCGCCTCGCTCAACAGCAAGATCGATATGATTTAAAAGCACTCTAGGGTGCAAACCAGACGAGGAAAGGCGATGGACGAGCCCGCGCACTGCGATCATAGCTAACGGGAGGTGAGCAGGGACAGGTCCGACCGAGATTGCTCAAAACCCATTGGAGGGCTTTTGGCAAGATTTCAGACTCTTTCTCGATGATGACGTCTGGGGTCAGGCCCGTCTCGTGCACGCGACGCCCCTGAGGAGTGAAATACTCTGCCGTGGTCAACAAGATCGCCGAGCCGTCGCTCAGCGTAAACGACGTTTGAATAACACCCTTGCCAAACGTTCGCTTGCCGAAGAGCACCCCCATCTGATGATCCCGGATCGCTCCGGCGACGATCTCCGAGGCGCTTGCTGTGCCTCGATTGACTAACACAGCCAACGGCAAGTTAGGGTAGCGATTGCCCTTAGAATTATAGACTTCTGAGCCGTTGCGGCTCTGGACCTTCAGCACCGGCCCCTCGTCAACGAATAGACTTGCCAAATCTACAGCTTGGTTGAGCAGCCCGCCAGGATTGTTGCGCAAGTCTAAGATCAAGCCCTTGACGCCTCGCGCAAGCAAGTCTTTGAGAGCTTTTTCGACATCCACACGCGTCATGGTATTGAACGTATAGACTTGGATGTAGCCAACTTGACCATTGGCGAGCACGCTGTGACTGACGATCTTGATCGTAATGATATCGCGCACGATCTCAAAAATCTTTTCAGTGCCGTCTTCTCGGCGGACTTTCAACGTGACAAGAGTGCCCTTGGGGCCGCGCAATTTCTTGACGGCTTGCTCTTGAGTGATCCCCTCAGTCGATTCCCCATTGATTTCGAGAATCCAATCCCCGGCCTCGATGCCCGCACGGCTAGCTGGGGTATCGTGCAAAGGTGCAACGACTAAGAGTTTCCCATCGCGCACTTCGATCTGCATCCCCAGCCCGCCAAACTCTTCAACGACTTCCTTCTCAAAACCTTCGTTGAATTGCCGGTAATCTTCTGCGGAGAGATAACGACTGTAGGGATCGCCGAGGGTTTCGACCATGCCCTCAATAGCCCCCTTGAGCAAGCGGGCATCGGGAGCGTTTTCCGGTCTGTAAAAGTTCGATTTGATGCGCTGATAGGCTTCTAAGAGCGGACTAAAGAGCGTGGACGCATTAGGCGCTTGCCCGCGCGCAGCAAAGAGCCCCCACAGCACCCCTACAGCAACGGTAAGAGCAAAGACAATCACAATACTGCGACGCATCGCGAGCTTCACAGCTGCACTCCTTGTTTTGATCTTAGCAAGAGCTCACTTGCGGTGCAAGGGGGCTTTAGCATTGGGCGAACTTCTCTTTGAGCACGGAGACAAGACGCTCGATGGGCACGCGCTCTTGAAGCATGGTATCGCGATCCCTAATGGTGACAGCGTTATCGGTCAAAGACTGCACGTCCACCGTGATACAGTAGGGCGTGCCGATCTCGTCTTGACGACGATAGAGGCGCCCGATAGCGGCCGTATCGTCATACCAGACGGTAAAGTGCTTGCGCAGCGCAGCGGCAATCTCTTTGGCTTTTTGGACGATCTCAGGGCGATTGCGTAGCAACGGAAAGACTGCAACTTTTATAGGGGCAAGCTGGGGCTTGAGCTTCAAGACCACGCGCTTCTCGCCTCGCACCTCTTCTTCGTGATACGCATCGAGGAGCACAGCAAGGAAGATGCGATCTACCCCGCACGATGGCTCGATCACGTAGGGAATATAGTGCTCTTTCGTCTCTTCGTCAAAGTACGTCAAATCTCTCCCGGAGTGCTGGGTATGGCGCTTTAAGTCATAGTCGGTGCGATTGGCGATCCCTTCGATCTCCGCCCAGCCCTTGCCCGGGAAATCGTACTCGATCTCAAAAGTCGCTTTCGAGTAGTGCGCCAGATCTTCTTTGGGCAGGGCGCGCGCGCGTACCCTCTCTTGGCGCAATCCTAAGTCTTCAATGTACCAGCGTAATCGCTCCTCAACCCAATGCTGATGCCAATAGTCATCGGTGCCCGGCTTGACAAAATACTCGATCTCCATCTGCTCGAACTCTCGGTCGCGAAAGATAAAGTCCCCTGGTGTGATCTCATTGCGAAAGGCCTTCCCAATTTGGGCGATCCCAAAGGGCAGCTTCTTGCGCATCGCGATCAAGACGTTTTGAAAGTTTACGAAGATCCCCTGAGCAGTCTCGGGGCGCAGATACGTCAACGCGGCGCTCTCCTCGACTGGGCCGACATACGTCTTGAACATCAAGTTAAATCTGCGCACGTCCGTAAACTGTCCGACGGCACCGCACTCCGGGCACGCGTTATTCACGATAGCGTCGGCGCGAAAGCGCTTTTTGCACTGCTTGCAATCTACCAACGGATCAGTGAACTCTTCGACGTGGCCGCTGGCCACCCACGTCTGCGGGTTCATAATGATCGCAGCGTCGAGCCCGACGACGTCATCGCGCATCTGGACGACGCGCCGCCACCATATCTGCTTAATATTATTCTTTAGCTCAACGCCGAGGGGGCCGTAATCCCAAAAGCCCCCAATGCCCCCGTAAATCTCTGATGACTGAAAGACGAACCCGCGCTGCTTACAGAGCGAAACGATTGTATCAAAGCTCCCCATGAAGTCCTCCAGTGCGATTCTCAGTGAGGGGTATTATAGCGACTCTACGGGCTCTTTGCGAGTCTCCCCCAGCTCGCGAACTGGAGCTGGCTGTGATACAATAAGTTTGGTATGGCTTCATTAAACAAGATAGTAATCCAGCGGTGGCTCCAGGATCAACGAGCAGCCAACGAGCAGATTGAAAAAGAGCGTGTCCGAAGACTATTAGCTTTGAACACCCAAGATGCACAACGCATCTATCTTGCTTTGTATCGCAGTTGCTTATCCTCCACAGATCGAGAGACCCCGTCGTTTCTGTTGATAGCCATGCGCCGTGTACTTGCCGCTTATGACGCTTTGGCAAGCAGCCGCAGAGATAGCGCAATTTCTTGAAGAGCATGAGATCGGGTACGTGATCTTGCGAGGCTTGGCCGTTCAGCATTGGGGCGAACCGCGCACAACGCATGACATAGATGTTACCGTCATGGTTCCTCAAGAGCGCCTGGAACAGTTCATCCACGAAGTGCTTCAAAGATTTCGTCCCCGACTCCCCGATGCTCGAGACTTCGCCCTGCACCATCGCATTTTGTTAGTCGAAAGCTCAGGAGGAGTGCCCATAGATATCTCGCTTGGCATCCCCGGCTATGAGGAAGAAACGCTGCGCCGTGCTGTAAGGGTGAGCTTCCCAGAGGGGATTTCTCTTCGACTCATCAGTGCCGAAGACTTGATTATTCATAAGTCTGTCGCCGGGCGGGCACGGGACCAAGAAGATATCGAGCGCATCCTTATTCGACAAAAGCTCCAACTAGATCTTGATTACATCCGTCGCTGGCTCAAAGACTTTCTCCCTTTAGTGAGTACCCATGACGTCGTGGCAATCTTTGAGGAAGCCTTGCGAAAGGCACAACAAGCGTTGCAAGCCCAATAGCCTTAGGCACGCCTCAGCTGCGCCTTGATCCCACTCTTATCAATGCTGAGCGTGAAGATCATCTTGCGGTGCTCACCTGTTCTCTTTTTGATCTCCAGCAAAGCACTCACATAAAACCCGGATTCGGTCAGCTCAAATCTTTCTACGTCAATGCGGATGACTGCATCAGGATTTGCGGCATCTATGCGAATCCCGCGATCCTTGAATTTGACGCTCAGCTGCCCCAGGACGCCCTCTTGCACAAAGTCCGGGACGTTCTCGATGGGCTCGATGGCGATTGTCTCGATCCCGCGCAGCGGATCGGCATTCGCCTCATAGATCGTCCAGCCGACAATAGCACCGACTATCACCACCCCTACGACTCCAAGAAGCCACCACCGAGTTTGCATAGGAGGACCTCCTTTCAGTCTTTACGCGCTTCGATAATATATGGGCTTCGTGAAAGCTTCTCAAGAATGCTCTCGAGCTTCTCCTCGGCGGAGAGCCGCACGACAAAACCGTTCTGACGCATGAGGATGAGAATCCCGTTAATGCTCTGCATTAGATTCTCCAGCTCTCGTAGCGGGGTGTCCTCGCGCAGGGCTAGGCGCACCGTGACAGGGTGGGACTCTATGAGCTGCGGAATGGGATCGGAGGGTGCTTCGGAGGTTATCATCCCTTGGGGTTGTGGTAGCGGTGGGGCTTGCTCCTGAGACTTTTTGATCTCTGGCGCAGGGATGACTGAAGCTGTCGGGCTGAGCGACGGGAAGAACGGCGCCGGTTTAAAATAGATTATCCCGACTAAGCCCACAATAATAACAAACTGAACGAGCATCACCGCGCGGGCGAAGGCCGGCACAGGCTCCCTTTGAGGAAGAAGCCACTCAAGAAGAGCCCTTCGTAGCACAGGTTCCTGGCGAAGTTCTGCAACAAGCTGAGCACAGCGACGGCACGTTAACAGATGCGCCGTGACCTCCGCGCGATGCCATCTTGCTAAGCGACCCGCTTGGAGCCCAGCCACATCAAAGGAGCCGCTTTGACCTAGACGCCCGTGACTATAGTCGCGCAGGATAGCATCGCTTGGATGGGATGAGTACGGGAGAGGCTCGAGGGGCTTTTCCATGATCTCCCGAAGTGGATCCCGTTGCTTCATAGCGACCTCCTTTTCAGTATACCATGAGAACGCGCACTTTTGATAGAGAGCTTCTCTTACGTCTTCTGCTTGGTTAATTCGTCAAAAGCTTCATTGATCAGCTTCTCTTGGTAGCTGAAGCTCACTTGGTGTCCGACGAATTCGTTCATCTCGGCTTGGGTCAAGTGCGTGTTGATCAGCTCTTCACAATCTATAGGGACTTTCAGGTCGGACATACGAAACCCGGCGCGGATGCGCTCAAGTATCCGGGCACGACGAGTTTGATCTATCAAGCCGCCGCAGCCAATGCAGTGTGGGCCCTTCTGATGATCTGTCTCCTCGTCAAGGATGAGGCCATCCTCCGGGCCAGCGCCGCCGTGGCTAAGCCGATAGAGCAAGTACGCTGAAATGTTTTCGGGGTTGCGCGCACGCTGTTTGGCACGAGCAAACGCTTGGAAGCGCCGCGTGATCGAGTAGTCCTTCACCTCGCCCCGTTTAAGAATAAACTCCCAGCGGCGCAGCGCGTCCCAGTCGAGCTCGGTCTCGCAGAGCACGATCTCGTAGACGCACGAGCGAAAGACGGCAATCGCCAGCTGTGTCGGATCGATCTCTTTAGACATGAGGTTCTCCGTTTGCTCCAATTGTACGTGGTACGCGAAGATTTGTCGAATTATAATCGAAGCGTTTATGAAAAGAGTCTTAGAATCTGCGCGTTGGGTGGTCAAGCAGGCGGAGCATGTCGCTCTTGATGAAGAAGCATTGCGTGCGAGTGCGCGAGAGCTAGCCCAGCAGTCGCTGGGCTTTGTCTGGGACGGGATACACTTTCGCGACGGGACGGCGCGCACGGTGCAGTATCTCTTTGTGTTAGATTCTTTAAATTTCTGCTTCTGGCCGGAGCCGCGCTGGCGCTATCGCGGACATGACGGGTATATCGCGCTCGCGATGGCACTCACAGAAGCTGTTGGACGAGAGACTCCCATCTTGGAAGCGGCGTTTCTCGCACAGATAGACAAGGCTCAACTCCGTGATATTCTCGATGGTGAGAACGAGATCCCGCTCCTGGACGAGCGCGTGAAGGTCCTGCGCGAGGCCGGGATGGTCTTGCAAGAGAAATACGATGGGCAGGCAGCGCGGCTTGTCGAGCGTGCTGGGCGCTCAGTTGTGCGCTTAGTTGAGCTATTAGCCCAAGATTTTTCGAGCTTTCGCGATGAAGCGAGCTATCGTGGGCGCACCGTATATTTCTACAAACGGGCGCAGATCTTTTGTGCGGATCTCTATGGGGCTTTTGGGGGACAGAGCTGGGGAGAGTTTTCAGATATAGATCGATTGACAGCGTTTGCGGACTATAAAGTCCCACAAGTCTTGCGCCATCTTGGGCTTCTGCGCTACAGCACGGAGCTTGCTCAGAGAATTGACCGTCGCGAGGAGCTACCGGCGGGCAGCCCAGAAGAGATCGAGATTCGCGCGCATACGATCTGGGCGGTAGAATTATTGAAGCGCGAGCTCGAGCAGCTCGGGCGGCCGCTGCGCAGCTTCGAGATCGATTGGCTTTTGTGGAATCTGGGGCAGCGAGAAGAATTTCGACAAAAGCCGTACCATCGGACGCAGACGATATTCTATTAAGCGCCAGAGGCACAACAAATGGGGTTAACTTTTGAATGGGACGAGAAGAAAGCTAGAAAGAATCTTAAGAAGCATGGTGTTTCGTTTGAAGAAGCTGCTACCGTCTTTGGCGATCCACTCTCGCTAACAATTGATGACCCTCTTCACTCCAAACATGAGAAGCGATTTGTGACTATGGGGGAATCCATTCGACGGCGTATCTTGGTTGTAGTTCACACAGAAAGAGGGGATAATATTCGTATCATTAGTGCACGTGTTGCAACTCGACGTGAAAGGAGGATCTATGAAGAAGGCATCTAAAGCACGTTCAGAAGAGATGCTTAGGGAATACGACTTTAGCAAGGGCGTGCGCGGCAAGTACGCCAAGCGATATGCTGAAGGCACTAATCTTGTTATTCTTGAACCTGATGTGGCACGAGTATTTCCTAACTCAGAAGCGGTCAACAACGCTCTCAGGATGCTGATTAAGATTTCCAAACAGCAGATGCAAGGATCAAAGTAATGTTCGAGAATCCAGCAAAGATTCAACATTTTATTTCGCAAGCCGAGCAACGGCTTAATGGCATTCCTCCTAATAGGGATAAGAACGGGATAAGTATCAGAAACAATTTAGCTATTGAAGATTTGTATAGCTTCGATAAAAGTGGCGAGCTTAGAAAGAATTTCGAAAAACTCTTTCAGAGATATGAGCAAAGAATAACATCTGCGGTTGAAGCGTTAGAAGGAAAGCTCTTAAAGAAAAGCTATACTGATCTCGATGGACTCCTTTATGAGATATTTCTACTCAAGTTTCTTAATGTAAGGAGCGATCTCTTTGAAAGCTTACCGGACTTGGACTTATCCTTGGAGGAACACAAAAAATGGCTGAAGGTCTTATTGCTCCTGCTCATGCCTAACCCTAAAAGCTCGGCTAGGCCAGGTAACCATCCCGGCAACCTCTTCGAACAGATTGCTTATGATCTTTTGACTGATACTTCTTTTATCCGAGCAGTGAAAATACAAATGCTTTCAGAAGGCTTTGCCGGTAGATTTTTGCTGAACGACCGCTCCTACTATTTTTACAGTAGTGAGCCAACAGATCCTAATAAACTGATCCTTAACTTTAATATTTCTGATCGTATAGCTATGACATTCATGATTGTCAATCCTCAAGTATTAAAACAATATGACCCGTTCACTCAAAATTGGTTAATACAGCAATCACTAGCCGAGATAAGGCAGGGCATAAATCGGGTGCCAGTATTTGATGATCAACGCGAAGTAGAACAATTTAACCAAGGCATGATCTTCCAAGCTAGGCGGTACGTCTTTTGTAGCCAGAAGGAAGTTATGGGCGCGACAGTCCTAGAACTATGAACAGGCTGAGATTATCTATAGATTGTCGCGATCCCCACACCCGCGCCCGCTGCGGGATACTGAAGACCCCGCACGGCGAGATTCACACGCCGTCGTTCGTCGCCGTGGGCACCCAAGCGACCGTCAAAGCCGTCGGCCCCGACGACCTCAAAAAGATCGGCATCCAAGTTTTGATTGCGAATACGTATCACTTGCACCTGCGCCCCGGCGAGGACGTCATCGCTCAGCTTGGGGGCTTACACAGATTCATGGGCTGGGACGGCCCAATCATGACAGACTCGGGGGGCTTTCAAGCTTTTAGCCTGGGCGCAGCCATCGAGCACGGCGTTGGAAAGATCGCTTCTATATTCCCCGACGAAGTTGAAGCCGCCGAACGCGGCGGACACTTAAGAAAAGCCCGCCAAGGACAGTCTTTAGTAAAAATCACTGAAGAGGGCATCGAGTTCCGATCACACCTCGACGGCTCGCCGCAACAGTTCACCCCGGAAAACACTATCGAAATTCAAAGAAAGCTCGGCGCGGACATGATCTTCGTGCTCGACGAGTGCACCTCGCCGTTACACGATTACGAATACACCAAAAGAGCCATGGAGCGCACGCACCGCTGGGCAGTGAGGGCATTAGAGCACTTTCATAAGATCAGTGAGGGACGTCAAGCCATCTTTGGTATCGTCCAAGGCGGAGCTTATAGAGACTTAAGAGAGCAGAGCGCACGATTTATCTCGAGCTTAGATTTTGACGGCATCGGCATCGGCGGCTCGGTCGGGCGCTCCAAAGACGATCTCTATAAAGTCTTAGACTGGACGATCCCCCTTCTGCCTGAAGAGAAGCCAAGACACTTACTCGGCATCGGCGAGATCGAAGATATCTTTCACGCCGTCGCGCGGGGGATAGATCTCTTCGATTGCGTCGCGCCGACGCGCATGGCCCGCAATGGCGCGCTCTGGGTCAAAGACGCCAAAGACTTTCGCATCAATATCACGAACGCCGTCTATAAGACCGACCCACGCCCCATTGCTGAAGACTGCGCGTGCTATACGTGTCAGAACTTCTCGCGAGCGTATTTGCACCATCTCTTCATCGCGAAAGAGATCCTAGCGATGCGCCTGGCAACTATTCATAATCTGTACTTTCTCGAATCGCTCATGAGAAAGATACGAGCAGCTATTCAGGAGGGCGCTCTTGTCGAGCTGGCCGCCGACTGGGGCGTCTCTTTGGGAAGGCTGTCCTCGTGAGGGCACCCGCGTTTGGGTAGAATAGCGAGGAGCAGCCATGCGACCGGAATACTTTATCTATGCGTTTGCAGGTGTGATTTTGGCTCTTGGTCTATGGAATCTTGCTCGCTATGACCAAGTGGGCATCGCGTCGTGGTACGGCGAGCCGTTCCATGGACGACGGACTTCAAGCGGGGAGATCTACGATATGTACAAGCTCACGGCTGCGCACTTGACGCTGCCTTTGGGCACGATCGTGCTTGTCACAGACTTAGAGACGGGCAAGAGCGTCGTCGTCAAGATTAACGACTGCGGGCCATATGTCGAAGGGCGTATTATTGATTTGTCTTTCGCAGCAGCGGAAAAGCTCGGCATCGTGCGCAAGGGCTTGGCGAAAGTGGGCCTGAAAGTGCTCAAGTATCCCGATCCTCTCCCGACAAAAAGATGCTTACCCGACAAGTAGAGTCGTTTTCTGACGCAGAGCTCTTAGCGCTCTTGCATCCTTTGGTGCGGCGCTGGTTTACTGAGAAATTCTCGGCATTCAGTCCGCCGCAGCGCTTCGCTATTCCCCATATCCACAACCGAAAGAACTGTTTGATTTCAGCGCCCACCGGTTCCGGAAAGACCTTGGCGGCATTTCTGGCTATCATTAACGAGCTGGTACAGCTCGCTTCGCAAAACGCCCTCGAAGACCAGATCTACTGCGTTTACATATCGCCCTTAAAAGCCCTGGGCAACGACATCGAGCGCAATCTCCAAGAACCGTTGCGCGAGCTGCAAGCCCTGGCCGGACAAGAGTTAGGCATTAGAATTGACGTGCGCACGGGTGATACCTCTGCCGAAAGACGCCAGCGAATGCTGAAAAAACCCCCGCACATTCTCATCACGACCCCAGAATCGTTTGCCATCGCGCTCTCGGCAAAACAATTCTCGAATTATTTCAGTTATGTGCGCTGGGTGATCGTGGATGAAGTGCACGCTTTGGCAGAGAACAAGCGCGGGGTGCATCTGTCGCTCTCGCTTGAGAGACTGCAAGAGTTGAGTGATTTTGCTCGAATCGGGCTTTCGGCAACGGTCAGCCCGCTCGACGAAGTCGCCAAATTCCTCGTGGGACGACGCTACGGCCAAGTGCTGGCTTCTCTCAGTGATGGAGGTGACCCCTGGCGCGATTGCGTTATCATCGACGCGCGCTTTGAGAAGAAGATAGACCTCCAAGTCTTAAGCCCTGTCGATGACTTCGTCCATTGCTCGTTTGAGGAGCTCAACGCCAATCTCTACGCGCTCTTGGATAACTTGATTCGTCAACATCGCTCAACGCTGATTTTCACGAACACCCGCGCGCTCACCGAACGAGTCGTGCACACGCTCAAAGAGAGATTTCCCCACTACGTCGAAGTGATTGGGGCACATCATAGTTCTCTGAGCAAGGAGCTGCGCTTTGACATCGAAAGGCGTCTCAAGAACGGGGAACTCAAAGTTGTCGTCTCCAGCACGAGCTTAGAGTTAGGCATCGACATCGGCTATATAGATTTGGTGATTCTGTTGGGATCACCCAAGAGCGTGACGCGAGCGCTCCAGCGAATCGGGCGCTCCGGCCATAAACTCCACGACACGATCAAGGGCCGCGTCGTCGTCACCGATCAAGACGACTTGGTCGAGTGCGCGGTGATGATGCGCAGCGCGCTCCAGCACAAACTCGAAAAGCTCCATATCCCCAAGAACTGTCTCGATGTCCTAGCCCAGCAGATCTTTGGCATCCTGCTTGATGGGCCGATGCACGCCGACGACCTCTATGAGCTCGTCACGCGCAGCTACAACTTTGCTGAGCTCAGCCGCGAGCACTTCGAGAAGGTCTTAGAGTACCTCGCGGGCGAGTACTCAGATTTAGAAGATCGCCATGTCTACGCGAAGATCTATTACGATAAAGAGACGGGGCAAATCCGCACGCGAGGGCGACTTGCCCGAGTCTTATATATGACGAATGTCGGCACGATCCCCGATGAGTCGTACATCATCGTCAAGGCTGGGAACAAGCGCATCGGCCAGATCGAAGAGGGCTTTCTGGAGATGCTGCGCAAACACGACACGTTCGTGCTCGGAGGGGAGACCTATAAATTTAAGTTCTCGCGCGGGATGACCGTCCAAGTCGAAGCTGTTAATGAAGATCGTGTGACTGTGCCAACGTGGTTTTCCGAGATGCTCCCGTTGAGCTTTGAGTTAGCGCTAGATATTCAAGAGTTTCGCTCTGCACTCTATGAATTGTTCACGCAACACGCTTCGCCCCTTGAGATTAAAGAGTTTATTCGTTCGGAGCTTCAGCTCGACGAGCGCGGGGTCGAGTCGCTCTATCGCTATTTTGCTGAACAATATAGATACTCTCGCTTACCGCACCGGCGTAAGCTCTTGATCGAATTCTACCATGAAGGCCCTAAGACGATCGTGATCTTCCACGCGCTCTTTGGGCGCAGAGTCAACGACGCGCTCAGCCGGGCGCTGGCGTATCTCATCGCGCGGCGCGAAGACAAAGACATCGAGATCGCCGTGACTGATCACGGCTTCTATTTAGCCTACGAGGGTTCCGTGAAAGTAATGGAAGCGTTTGATCTGCTCAAGGAGCGCGATCTGCGCGAAGTCTTGCGCGACGCGCTGCGCGATACAGAAATTCTGAAGCGAAGATTTCGGCACTGCGCTACGAGAGCTTTAATGATCCTGCGCAGCTACAAAGGACAGCGCAAATCCGTGGGGCGCCAGCAGATGAAGGCCGCGATCTTACAGAACGCTGTGGAGCGCATGGACGAGTATTTCCCGATCCTAACAGAGACATATCGCGAAGTGATGGAGGACGCCATGGACATCGAGAACGCGCAAAAAGTTATAGACGAGATTCGCTCAGGGCAGATTGAGCTCGAGGGCTTTGAGAGTCCGTCGCCGTCGCCGTTTGCGCTGCACATCGTGATGCACGCGCGCTCTGATATTATCAAAGTCGAAGACCGTCAGAAGTTCTTGCAGAAGATGTATGAGCGATTGCACTCTTGCGGGAGGAACCCATGAAGCTCGAATCGTTCAGCACCTACCAGCGCGAGTCGCGCAAGACCTGGAACGTTATTCCCACAAACCACCCCATCGTCTACCCAACCCTTGGCCTGGTGAACGAAACCGGCGAGGTCGCGGGAAAGATCAAGAAGATCTTCAGAGATAAGGGCGGCACAATCTCTGAAGAAGATCGCCAAGCCCTCAAATACGAACTCGGCGACGTGCTCTGGTATCTCACCCAAATCTGCACCGAGCTCGGGCTCTCTTTGGAAGAAGTCGCCCAAGCGAACTTAGAAAAACTCTTCTCGCGCCTGGAGCGCGGCCAGATCCGAGGCGAAGGAGATTATCGGTAACACCAGCGTTTGCCTTTCCCGGAGAACCCTCGTATAATGCAACAAGCCTAGCTCCTGAGGGTACTCGCGGACTATGGCCAGAAAGGACCCAAACCAAATGACTCTGTGGGAGCACCTCGACGAGCTCCGCACCCGCGTGATCTACTCGCTGGTGGTCATCCTCGCTATCGCGATCATCGCGTATATCTTTCGTGAGCAGATCATGGCGTTTCTCACCGAGCCATTACGGACTATGAACGGTTCACGCGCAGAGCTCTCGAGATTGCTGGAGTCGTGTCGCACGCTGCTTGTTGACCCAAACGCCCTCCAGATGCCCCAAGATCAATGGTCGAAGCTGGCGTTCGAGTGCCGAAGGTTTCTCTTCCAAGGAGGCAGCTTGATCTTCATCCGCCCTACGGAAGTCTTTTTCGGATATATTAAGCTGGCGTTCTTTGTGGGGGTGCTCCTCGGCGCGCCGTTTGTGCTCTATCAGATCTGGCAGTTCATCGTCCCAGCGCTCTTTCCCCACGAGCGCAAGTACGCGCGCTATGGGTTTCTCGTAGGCGCAGGGCTCTTCTATCTGGGCGCGTTTGGAGCGCTCTTCTTCGTGGTCCCTGTTGCTTTACGGTTCTTGATCGAGCTTGGGGGAAGCTATCTCCAAGCAGCGTTTACGTTTGAAAACTATTTCTCTTTTATACTGTGGCTGATGCTGGGGTTTGGGGTCTCGTTTGAGCTGCCGGTGGTGCTCTTTTTGTTGGCGAAGATTGGGCTGGTCACCCACGCGTTCTTGCGAGAGAAGCGCAAATACGCTATAGTAATAGCGCTCGTCTTGGGGGCGCTGCTCACGCCTACCCAAGACCCGTTCACCATGATGACCTTAGCAATCCCACTGGTCGTCTTGTATGAAGTGACGCTGTGGGTCATCCGCTGGACTGAGGGCAAGGGCGCAAGGGAGATTGCCCCGGAAAAGGGAGGCTAGATTATGGGCGTCAGCGATCTAGGTAAGGGCAAGGTAATCGAATACGAAGGCGAGCTCTGGGTCATCGAAGAGTACACGCACATGAAGAAGGCTCAAGGGCGTCCGGTGGCGCAGTGCCGCCTGCGCAACGTCAAGACCGGCAAAGTCATCCCGCAGAACTTCTTCGACTCCGCACCAGTCAAGATCGTTCAATTAGAAGAGCGCCCCATGCAGTATCTCTACAGCAGTGGGAACCTCTACACCTTCATGGACCTGGAGACGTTCGATCAGTATACGCTCACCGAAGAGCAAGTAACCGACGTCAAGCCCTATCTCAAGGAGAACATGGAGGTGTCAGGGCTCTTCTATCAAGGGACATTTGTGAAGGTCGAGCTGCCCATTACGGTAGAGCTTCAGGTCAAACAGACGGCTCCAGGCGTGCGCGGCGACACCGTCAGCAACGTGATGAAACCCGCAATCTTGGAGACCGGTTTAGAAGTGAAAGTCCCGCTCTTTATCAACCCCGGAGACTGGGTGAAGATCGACACGCGAACAGGGCAATACGTCGAGCGAGTTAATCGCTGATCTCTATGCCTTCTGAGCGCAAAATGGCTCAGCGAACTCGGTGGAGCGGTCAGGTCTCCATCGCAAAGGAGGTTGTCAGCTCAATCGCGAGCATCGCCGCCCACGAAGTCGAAGGAGTCAGCAAGCTCAAGGGAACAGCAGCTGACGGCCTGGCTGCATTGCTCAATAGCGAGAAGCGCCGCGGCGTCGCCGCGCAGCTCACTGAGGACCAGACGATCCGGATTCGGCTTAAGGCTGTCATTCGCTATGGCTATCCCATCTATGAGGTGGCCAAGAAAGTCCAAGCCAAAGTCAAACAAGAGATCGAAGGGATGACAGGGTTGCGGGTCAGTGCTGTCGACATCTACGTCCAAGAGCTCGATACCAGTGAGACCAAGCCGTCGCCCAAGGAGGAGCCGTCGTGAAACAGACGATCGATTATATCGCTGAGATTCTCTATGCTGGAGCATTTCTTGTATGTTGGATGGGAACAGCAGGGTTGTTATGGGGTGCTTTTGGGGTAGCTACGGCACCTCCGGAGAAGCTCTGGGAGATGTTCCTGGTGTTTATAAGGAGCAGGTGGGGGGTTGTGCTGCTCGACGCTTTTGCGTTAGTATTCTTTCTTATGGGATTGTATTTCCTAGCCCAACTCTTACAGGCACGACGGCGCTGGAAGCGCATCCAGCATGAGAGCCCGCGCGGGCCAGTGGAGATCTCGCTCTTTGCGATTCGCTCGTATATTGAGCGCATCTTGGCGTATGAGTTTGGGTTGCAGCGATATCACGTAGCTTTGGAAAACACCAGCAATGGGCTATACGTTTTTATTCGAGCAGAGCTTCCTATTGGGCAGAACGTCCTTCACACCGCAGAGAGAATCCAGCAGACGGTCGAAGAGACTGTGGAAGACCGCGTGGGCGTGAAGGTTCACCGCGTGCAGGTGATCGCGGCAGGTATTACCAGCGAGGCAGAGCGTCCGCTCTTTCGCGGCGAAGGAGAGATCGAGTGATGACACGGCTCTCCCCAAGTGTCCTGGGAGCAATTGCAGGAGTGCTCGTGGGGCTGTTGTGGATCTGGCTAGGGGTGCGATTATTGCTGATAGTATTCTTAGCTGCGCTGGGATTTGCCCTTGGGAAGCTCTTTGAGTCGGAGGAGTTGCGCGAACGAGTCCGCGAACTCTTCTTTTTCTTCTACCGATGAAGACGCTATCGCGCCGCGCTGCCCGCGAACGCATTCTCAAATTGCTCTTCCAGAAGGACTTTCGTGGGGAGAGCTTGGAGAAGCTCCTTGCCGAACAGCCCACAGACGACCCTTATGTGCGCAGTTGTATTCAGGGCCTAGAGGAGAAGCTCCCTGAAATCGACAGAATTATCGCAGAGCGTGCGGAGGGCTGGCGCCTCGAACGGTTGCACTCCGTCGATAGAAATATCTTACGCTTGGCTGTCTACGAGCTCTGCTATCGCGAGGACGTGCCTCCGCAAGTCGTGATCGACGAAGCAGTCGAGCTCGCAAAGAGATACGGAGGCGAGCACTCGCCAGTCTTCATCAATGGGATCTTAGATCGCATCTGGAAGGAGCGAGTGCAACGCTCATGAGGATCTTAGTGACAGGTGGCGCAGGGTTTATCGGTTCTCATGTGGTGGACGCGTATATCGCTGGCGGACACGCTGTTACAGTCATAGATAACCTCTCGACAGGGTACAGGGAATTTCTCAATCCCAAGGCGCACTTCTATCAGGCAGATATCACGGACCGTCCCGCTGTGCGGGAGATCTTCGCCCGCGAGCACTTTGACCTTGTCAATCACCATGCAGCCCAAGGAGACGTGCGTGTTTCAGTCGCTGATCCCTTGGCTGATGCGCGCACGAACATTATGGGATTGCTTACGCTCTTGGACGCATGTCGCGAGTTTTCCGTGAGAAAATTTATTTTGATCTCATCGGGCGGGGTCATCTATGGGGAGCCCGAAGAGCTCCCCATCCCCGAAGACGCCCCCAAGAAGCCCATCAGCCCATACGGGGTCGCCAAGCTCGCCAGCGAATTTTATCTGTTCAGCGCCAAGCAGACGTGGGGGTTAGACTATATAGCTCTGCGCTACGCGAACGTCTACGGGCCGCGCCAGACCCCAAAAAGCGAAGCCACGGTCATCAGCACCTTTGCCCGAGCTCTTGCTCGCCATCAATCCGTGACGATCTTCGGTGATGGCCAGCAGACGCGGGATTTCGTCTTCGTGAGCGACGTTGTCGCAGCGAATCTTCTCGCGACAGAACGCCTTGAAGAGATCAACCGTGCCCCAGCGCGCTCCATAGACGACCTAGCGTTCAATATCGGGACAGGGCGGGAGACGAGCGTCAATGAGCTCTTGCAGCGATTCTCTCATGCCCTGGGCCAGCCCTGTGATGCGCATTACGCGCCGCCGCGCCCTGGGGAACTCCAGCGCAATGCGCTCGATATTTCTAAAGCCCAGCGCGTGTTGGGTTTTGTGCCAAAAGTCTCTTTAGAAGAGGGCTTAGCGAAGACCCTCGAGTGGGTGCGCCTCGAATCTTTAGCATAATGTGAGGTCAGTTACAGACACGGTGCCCAAGGTCTTTTATAGTAGAGTTAGAATCACCTCCTTGGGCTTGGCTGCCCCCAGCCAAGCGAGTCGCAAACCCTCTCACCTCCTAGGGCGGCCCCCAAGGCCGCCTTCTCTCTTATACGAAGCTATGCAAGCTCGCGACAAAGTAGTTGATCCCGATCCACGCGTAGAGCACCGCGAGATACCCTAACACAGAGAGCCACGCGACCAAGCCCCCACGCCACCCCGGATCGCGCGCGCCCCACGTCAGCCGCGCATGGAGATAGACCGCATAGACGAGAGCCGTCACGAGCATCGCCGTCTCTTTGGGGTCCCACCCCCAGTAGCGGCTCCAGGCCTGCTCTGCCCAGATCCCGCCAAAGACCAACCCTCCAATGGCATAGAAGGGGAACCCCAAGGCATTGCAGCGATAGACCATTTCTTCTATATTTTCTAAGCGCTCCCACGCGACGGGCTGCCCCTCCCGATGGACGAAGAGCAAGAGCCACCCAAAGCCCGCACAAAGCGCTGCTAAGAGCGCTCCTGAAGCGAGCATCTTCTCAAACTGCAACGTGCCAAAGAGCGGGACCACGATAAAGATAATCGTGGCCAGAGCCCCCAGCAGTGCCCCAAAGAGCAGAAAGAGTTTCTTCTCGTAGCGTCGCCATAGATAGACCAGCGTCGCGCCGAAGCCGCTGGTGAAGAACGCGATCCCGATCACCATAAACAGCACGTGAATGGTCAGCCAGTAGCTTTGCAAGCTCGCGGGGACGCCCGTAGGGGCACTAGGCGCCAAGCTTGGTGATGCCGCGACCGAGAGCATCACGAACGCCGCACCCGTGACAAAGACCCCCACTTGCTTGATCTGGAATTTCCGCTCCATCACGAAATAGATGAGCGGGATGAGCCAAGAGAAGAAGGTCAAGGTCTCATAGGTCGTCGAGAGGGGCAAAAGCACTATCTTGACCCATTGGGAGGCGTTGCCCAGCTCAATCGCGCGCGCGATCACTCCTATCGTAGAGATCGCTATGCTGACGAGCAGGGCGCGTGTGGCCCAGACGCCCCACGCGATCTGGGAGAGCCCCTCTGAAACGCCCGCTGCGACGATCCCTAAAGTCTCTCCAAGACGCCTCTCGCGCTGCGACGATCCCAACACCACGTACAGCAAATAGAACACAAACGTAACGAAATAACTCACTGTGCTCAGATAGAAGAAGAGCACGCTTAGGTATCTCACGATCTCCTCCTTACAAAGTTATACAACTAGCTCTGACTCAGGATGTGTCACGATCTGAAGCCGTTCGATCTCTCTTACAAGACGACGAAACTCCTCGGCGAACGATTTGAGATTGTTGCGCACCGTCCCGGCAATCACGATCTCGTTCTCGGAGATATGAACCCAGATCTGTCTGTGTTTGAAGTACATGTGCACGAGCAGCCCAACAATGACGAAGAGAAACCCAAAATACACGATGGGGCGACCAGGGTCTTTGGTGATCTGCAAGCCTGTAAATTCCGGAGCAGTCATGCCCACAAGCTTGATTCTGTAGGGCGTCTCACCGCCGACGCGAGCCATCGTCGTCTCCCAGAATCTTTGCATCTCCGGGCGGGAGAAGGCCCAGGTGCGCATGAGTCTGAACCCCTGCGCGTCGTAGATTTCTACAAAGACTGCGGGGTTTTCGAGACGCTGCGTCCGACTGTAGGCAATCAGATTCTCTGTGAGAGCAAAGTCGGGCAGAAATGCCCCGATCTTCACGAAGATATTCTCTGATGGGACGGCAAAGCCGTCGTCCACCGTGCCCACAAACTCTCCCAGCGCTGTGCCGTCGGCACGGAAGAGCGCGAGCGTGACGCGCGCCGCCCCCTGCCAATCCGTCCCAAACGCCGACTGATAGAAATTATAGCCCTTGTAGCGCAGCGGCGCGTTCACTTCGATAGTTTTTGTTAATATCTCTTTATCGTTCTCGATGACAGTAAGCTCGGTGCGCCAGTCCATGACGCGCTCGGAGTTCTTATAGTTCTCGCTCCAGAATCTATTCACCCTCACGGCGAAGTCCGCGCCGGGAAGCCTCAGCACATCCCCCTGATGAGCTATAGCAAAAGTGCGATACCCAAAGAGCATGGTCACTAGCCCCCCGAAGATCACAATCACAAGACTGATATGAAAGACGTCAATGCCGAAGCGCTCCCAGCGCCATTTCTCAGCGAGAATCTGGGAGTTATGCTCGCGCACGCGATAGCCGTGGCGCTGTAGCACTTCACGAATCTTGGGGGAAGCATCAGAACAGACAGAGCCAGAGATCGCATAAGAGTGCTCAAAGCGCTTCAAATCTTCTGGGCGAATGAAGCCCATCGGGAGCTTCCAATAGCGCCACGACGCCATCAGGCGCTTATGTGTACACGCGGCGAGATTGAGCGTAAACAGTGCCATGAGAAAGAGAAAGTACCACGACCCGAAGATATTTGTGAGCTGAAGCTTTTTAAGAGTGTTATACCCTTCGACGCCGTAGCGCGCGATGTAATCGACTTCGCGAGTGAACGTCTCTTGCGGGATAAGCGTCCCAAGGAGGGCCAAGAGCGCAATAAGCGAGATCAAGACGATCGCCAGCGTGATAGACGTGAAGAACGTGTATAAGTCACGGGCGATCTCTTTGAGGAATGCTCGCATAGCTAATGATTGTGCGAGTCCAAGGCTCGCGTGGTCTTTTGGAATGCTCTGATCATATCAGCGACGCTCATCGATCCAAGCCACTTGCCGCGAATGATCCCGTCTTCGTCGATGAAGAAGCTCGTCGGGAGTCCAGTCAGCTCGTAGAGCACGAAGACCTTCCCGTTTGTGTCTAACAGATTTGTGTACGTGATTTGATACTGATGCAAAAACTCTTGCACGGTGGAGAGCTGATCGTTCCAATTGATGCCAACGACGTGAATCTTGTCACCGTATTGTGTGAAAAATTCTTGGAGGTCAGGCATCTCTTTGCGGCATGGGGGGCACCAGCTTGCCCAAAAGTTTAGTAAAACAGGCTTGGCGCGCAGCGCGCTCAGGCGTACGTTCTGCCCGTTCATGTCTGGCAGCTCAAAGTCTGGGGCGCGGAAGCCCAACGCCGGACGCTCCTCCTCGAAGTGCAGCTCGGCGTTCTTGTCAAGAAAAGCCCCTTGCTTGAATTTGAGAACGAACTCATTGATCTGGTCTTCGCGGCGCAGCGCGCCGGGGGTTTGCGGGCCGGGATTATAAAAAAAGTACGAATAAGTGATGAGCCCGATCCATCCGAGTCCCGCCAGAACGAGTACACCGACGAACAGCCTCTTCGCCATCGCGAGAAATTATATAGAGCACAGAACGCTCAAGCAAGCTGTTTGAAAATACCCCCACACTTCGGTAAACTACGGTAGTTACTATGGAGATTCGCGTGCACTTCTGCATCCTTGTTCTTATTGGTCTGTTTGCGTTCACCGTTGAGGCTCAGGACCCACGTACTCAGATCGTGACGCGCTGGGTGGGCGAAGAGGGTTTGCGAGAACTGGAGGTCAAGACAGGCCTTGTCAGCTATATCTTCTCTGAATCTGGCGGGACGCTCAGGAGTGTCTATCTCTATTTCTCCGCCCCGTGGGGCAACCCTCCCGTGGAGATCCTGCCCGACGTCACAGTGAAGCCTGATGATCTCTCACGACTTTACACGGAGGGCGCGACCTTCCCGTTCACGCTCACTGTCGGCTCAGTCCCTCCAGAAGCCCCTTATCAGGCAGAGATACTCCCCAGCGAAGACCCCAAGATCCAAAGAGTTACCTTCACTCATCAAAGCGATACGCTCAGAATCCAGAAGATTTTCACCGTCATCAATGCGCCAGCCTACACTATAGACATAGAGCTGCGTCTTGAAAATCTCTCTTCTGAGACACTCTCATTTCCTGAAGGGTTTCAAGTGACGTTAGGAGCTGGTGTTCGGGATACGCGTTCTGAAGCGCGCTTCCTCTTCGACGGGATACGCTCCAATGAGATCGTGCAGAACTATAAAGTCTTCAATGGGTTAGGGTTCGTCGGCAATAGTCTCTTACTGTGGCTCCGCAATAATCCCGATCAGAACGATATTCGCCCCTGGGTAGGCGCTGATCCCAAGGGCAGACAAATCTTAGGCGTACGCTCCAAGGGGCTGACGCTCGCGCCAAGCGAGAACAAGACATACCGCTTCACGCTCTACGCGGGACGGCTTAATTTGGTCTTTTTAGAGCAAGCCGGGTTGCAATATGTCCCCGATCACGGCCTCTGGAGCCAAGCCCTCGCCGGCGTCACAAAATTTCTTAATCTGCTCTATGTCTACACGGGGAACTACGGCTGGGCATTAATTCTGTTCACTCTGATTATTCGGCTCTTGATGTACCCCTTAACGCGGGCGCAGTTCCATTCCATGGTCAAGATGCGCGAGATCCAGCCGAAATTAGAGAAGCTCCAAGCGCGGTATCCCTCGCTGACCCAACTGCGCGCCATGTACCCCAAGATGCCCGAAGACGAACTCAAGCGCCGCGCCCGCGAGAACCGTGAAGAGCTCACCAAAAAACAGATGGAGCTCTTCCGCAAAGAGGGAGTCAACCCCCTGGGAGGATGTTTACCAGCGCTCTTACAGATCCCCATCTTTATTCTGCTCTGGCGCGTGATCGTCTATAGCGCCGAGGCGATCCATCTCAGCCCGGGATTCTTATGGATGAGCGATCTCAGTCAACATGACTCGCTCTATATCATTGTCGCACTGACCGTGCTTGCCCAGATCGTCCAAGGGAAGCTTACCCCAGTACCCACTGCCAGTGGGCAAAACCAAGCGATGACCTGGCTCTTCCCCATCGTCTTCGGCTTTTTGCTGAAAGATCTCTCAGCGGGGCTGTGGCTGCACTATCTTGTCTCAACGCTTGTGCAAGTGGGGCAGCAGCTCTTTGTCATGTGGGAATTGCGACGGCGCCCCACGCCTATCCCTACCGAGCCCGAAAAGGCCTTGGAGACTGCCAGCGATGGATCCCACAATCAAGCAGACCATTGAAGGTTTTCTTGCGGGGCTCTTCCGCATCGCTGGAGAGCCAGCCCTCTTGCGTTTGACCGAGAGCGACGAAGGCCTCTTCATCGACCTCCAGGGGGCTCAAGTCTTTGTTGGGCAGAACCAGCGAGCGCTACGCGCCTTAGCTCACTTAGTTGAGATCTATATCAGGCGCACGATGGACAGCGACATCAGCGTACAGATCGACGCGGATGGTTACCGCGAGCGCCGCAAAGCCGAGTTGAAAGAGTTGGCATTCCGGCTGGCTGAAGAGGCCTTGCGTGAGCATAAAAAGATCGTGCTCGACCCCATGGAGCCCTATGAACGCAAGGCTATTCACGAAGCACTGAGTACCTTCCCTCGCGTGCGCACCTACAGCGAGGGCCAGGGCGAAGAGCGCCGCGTTGTTATAGAACCAACCTAGCCCTTGCTGTCACTTGTTTACAAGACAAAGATCACCCGCTATTGCTTCCGACAGTCCTTCTCGTGGGGATAAAAATTTTTTAGACTTGTCTTGAACGGATGACTCCGAAACACGTGCGTCAGAGAGGGGTGCTTCATCTTATTGCTCTTATCCCCCTCTCTCTTTCTCTTCTTCTGCTCGATTCCCGTTTGTGGGGAGTAGCCCTCGGCCTAGCGATACTCGTAGGCACTGCTCGCTACCGCGGGCTCAATCTCATCAGCTTAATCCTTGCGGCGCTCTGCGCCTACGCTGCAGGCTATCGCATTGAATTTATCACCAACCCTGAGGGAGGGTTCTTCTATCTCCAGCAGGGGAGCTGGCTCATTACGCTTGCGTGGATCATCGCTGTCAGTCAAGGGGTCTCCGCCCTGGAGCAGCTTGACCCTTCAGGAAGGCTCCTCACAAAGATACTCCTGATCTCCGGAAGCGCCCTGGCACTCATTGCTTCCTTGCAAGGGCAATGGCTCAGCGTGATGCTCTTAGGAACTGTAGTCGTGATAGCAGTGGGACTGCGAACGTATACTGTGCCCACAGAGCACTGGAGCCGCGCTGTCGGCTATGGACTTGCTGTAGCTGCTATTGCGGGACTAGTCAAGACGACAGCGTCAATGGCACTCCTTGCGCCTTTGATTGCTCTCGTATTGCCCTTTACCAGCACGCTCTCCATCGCCTACAGCTACAAGCTCTCTCGCTCATGGCTCGATGAGTTGCCCACCGGGCGCACGAGATCGCTCATAGTTTTGTATCTGATCTCGGCTTACGCAAGCGTTTTAGCGTTCTTAGCCCCTAGAATTGACTTTGCAGTGTTCGTTGGGATTATGGCAGGAACGGGGATAGTTATGGGGCTATGGGTGTGGTCCCTGGTGCGTCTTCCGCAGACGGAAGTCAGAGCGAAAGAGTTTGTGCTCTTTAGAACGCCGATAGACTGTGTGACGCTCGACGAGGCCGTGCAGAGACTAGCAAGCTTTCTTCGGGCTCGGAGGTCTGCTCTCGTATGCACTCCCGACACGACGGCCATAGTGCGCGCCCAGCGGGACCACAAGCTCAGAGAGGTCTACGAGAGAGCTGATCTTGTGACTCCTGACGGGACGGGCATCGTGTGGGCCGGGCGGCTGTTAGGGGCACCGGTGAGGGAGCGCGTCTCAGGGATTGATCTAGTAGAGAGACTCTTTGCGAGCTGGGCGCACAGTCGTGCGCCCCTACGGGTCTTCTTGGTGGGGGCAGCGCCGGGGGTAGCTGAACGCGCCGCGCAGAAGCTTTGCGAACGATACCCAAATCTGCAGATCGTCGGGACGCATCACGGCTATTTTCGCCCAGACGAGAACGAGCGGGTTCTCTCCCTTATAAACCGAGCGCAGCCTGATATTGTACTAGTTGGGCTAGGTGTGCCCAAGCAAGAGCTGTGGATGCAAGAAAACCGAGCGAAGCTCAACGTATCGGTGCTGATGGGCGTTGGCGGGTGCTTCGACGTCTGGGCCGGGAGACTCCAGCGCGCGCCGGTGCGGTGGCAGCGTCTTGGGCTGGAATGGCTCTATCGCGTCTTTCAAGAGCCGAGAAGACTTGTGCGCGTGAGCGCGATTCCCCTCTTTGTCGGACAGATCTCATTGATAAAGATCGCTCGCTTGCTCTGTGATTAAGCTGAGGGCTCCAAGATATCTTCGATCTCTAACTGTACTTGGGGCCGTCCCGTCCAGGTATCACAGCCGAGTTTAAACGCTAAGCCCACCGTGCCGGCACGCTCGACTTCGTATGCGAACTCTCCGAGAGAAAACCCGATCGCCGAAAACTCTCTCCCCCCAGCTTCTACTTTGAGCTTAAGATGCTGACTCCCATTGCCCACCGTGCGCAGCTCTTTGATCTTTGCCGAGCGCAGCAAGAATCGGGGAGTTGGGTGGCCCATCCCAAATGGCGCCAAGCGCATCAGATCCGTGTACGTCTCAAGCGTGATCTCTTCAGGCGAGAGCTCAGCCTCTAGCTCATGGACGGGGTCTCCAAGATCGCGTAGGACTTCCCGCGCGTAGGCACGCAGGCGCTCCCGTAAGATAGAGAGCCTCTCCGTACGAATGGAGAACCCCGCAGCCATCGCGTGCCCCCCATAACGCTCGAAGAGTTCGCTATGTCTCTCTAACGCTTCAATAATGTCAAATCCCGGAATGCTCCGACATGAGGCACGACTGATCTCGTCTTCAATCGAGACCAGCACCGTGGGGCGATAGTACTTTTCGGCTAAATCCGAAGCGACCAAGCCGATGAGCCCAGGGTTCCAATACTGCCCCGCAAGGAAGATCAGTTTTTCGCTTTGCCAATTGGACTGGCTATGTAACTGCTCTTCGGCTTGGAAGAGCAAGTCGTCTTGAGCGATCTGGCGATCTTGATTGTACGCAAGGAGCTTTGCCGCGAGCGCTTCGGCTTTGCTTGGGAGAGCCGTAACTAAGAGCATAAATGCGTCACGGGGATCACCCACACGGTTCGCCGCGTTGAGCTTGGGCACGATAATATAGCTGACTTCCCCCGTTGTTAGTCGTTGTGGGTCGAGGGAGAGCTTCTCGAGCAAGACACGCAGACCTAAGCACATCTGCCCCTGAGCGATGCGGCGTAACCCTTGAGCAACAAGCCGTTTGTTTTCGGCATGGCCGTCGCGCACCAACGGAACGAGATCCCCCACAGTACCCAACAGCACCAAATCTAAAAATTCTTCGCACGCCTGCGGGGGAAGCCCACGATGCTCATAGAGCGCGCGGACCAACTGAAACGCCACGCCAACAGCCGCTAAGTCTTTGTTCGGGTAGGAACAGCCTGGTTGCTTTGGATTAATGATCGCATAGGCTGGGGGCAGCTTCGCCGGCGGATGGTGATGATCACTGACGATAACGTCAATGCCGTGCTCTTGCAAGTGTGCGATAAACTCGCCCTCGGAGATGCCGCAGTCCGCCGTGATTAAAAGCGAAAAACCCTCGTCTTTTAGACGACGTATGACAGTATCGCTGAGGCCGTGGCCGCGCTCGCGATCCGAGAGATCGACTTTGACTCCTTGAGCCCCCAGTGCCCGCAAGGCTTTATAGAGCAGTGCTGTGCTGGTGATGCCGTCAACGTCAAAGTCTCCCTGAATAAAAATCTTTTCGCCCTGGCGCAGGGCGCGATCAATGCGCAAGACAGCTTCTCTGACTCCCAAAAGCTCCCAGGGCGAATGGAGTTGGCTTATTTCATAATTGAGAAGCTCTGCAGGGCTGTCAGGGGCGCGGGCAGCCAGTACACGCGCGAGCGGAGCTGAACACCCTAACTCGCGGGCAATAGCGGCCGCTCGCTCAACAGAAAAATCTCTCAAACGCCAGCGCCGCTGGTAGACCAGCGACCGCACGAGGGCTCCCTGAGCCATGAGTTACGCAGCGTGCGCCACAAGCCGCATAAATCGCGCCTTCAAGCGCGCCGCTTTGTTCTGATGGATCGCGCCACGCGCAGCAGCCTTATCCACGGCCTTGGCTAGCTGAGGCAAGAGCGCTTGGGCTTCTTGCTTTTGCCCCGCCATCAGGTGCTTGCGAATTTGACGGATAACTTGACGAATAGCCTCCTTGCGCTTCACATTGCGCAAGCGCGCGCGTTCGCTCTTCCGTAATGCCCTCTTGGCTGCTCGTGTGTTGGGAATATCAGATCACCTCAATATATCAGAAGAAACCCGTAATATCTTATCAAATCAAGGCAAGGCCGTCAAGGAGATCCAGACCCTCTTGTCGAGCGCACCTTTCTGTGTTAGTCTTAAATTATGGGATGTTCACAAGCAGTTGCCGGCGTCGTTGACTGTATTGACGTGCAAGAGATCATTGACGAGAACGCTCAGGTTATCCGTAAGAGCCAAGATCGTCGACGACGGTTCCCTGAAATCTATCAGCTCTACAGGTCAATAGAGTTAATCAGCACGTTCTCGCATTTGACCCCCAATCTCCCCTTCGATGAAGTCTTTGGGAATTACGTTCTGCCCAAGATCGCCGACGCTGCCGGTATCCCGCGCGATCACGTCATCAACTGCGCTTATGATAACTATATCCCGCGCACCGATACCCCTAAGGCCCATACCGTACAGCTGGGCATTGTCAACCCCAAAGTGCTTCATCCTGAGATCATTCCCAGCTTACAAGACGGGTTCTTCTATGATCCCACCGAGCTCATCAAAGACGGGCAGAATCGCGTCAAGAGCGCTCCAGAAGAGCACTTAGAAGTCTTTCGAGCGCGGTTCGATCAGATCGAAGCGATCTTAGAAAAATACTCTGGTCCCGGTGATGCGACCGAGAAACTCCTCAAGATCCGCCAAGAGTTCCTGGCGCTCTTGGGCATAGAGACTATCCCTGAGGTTGCTTTCTCCAAAGTGCTACAGCCCAAGATCGCTGACGTCTTAGAAGCTCTCTACAGAGAGGGCTTTCCGTTTTGGGAGATGCCCGTGCCCGAAGAGAAATATATCAAAGATACATTTCTCGTCGAGGGGATCGACGCCCAGAAAAAGCGTCGCCACGTGCGCTTCGAGAACGGTGCTTTTGTCTTTGAGTATACTCCCCAACAAGAGAGGCGCATCCCGGCAGAGAAGATATTCGACGCCTTAAGAGACTTCGCGGTGATCCCTACCATGCCGTTGGTAATCTTAGCGACAGCGACAGCGCCGCAGATCCCGCATCTGGGCGGAGGGGTCTGGAAGCAGTACGCGCCCCCACACGTAGACGCCCAAGCCGAATGGCTTGGTATCCCTGAGCGCAGTAATACGCTCATCTTGAGCACAGGTGGACATATCTTACTGAGGGCATTTCGCCGCAATGAAGAGTTTATCGGATTTCCCGTGATCTATCTGACCTACGGGCCAGGACGCATTCGCGAAGCCCTCGAAAACGGCTATATTCGCAGGGTAGAGTTCAAACGCCACGTGCTTCTATAAGATCGTGACTCTCGCTCGGCTTATCTCTCGCTCTCCATGGCGGATGGCTACTGTATACTGCCCTGGACGGAGGTTGACGATCTCGCCGTCATAGGGCGCTTGCCCAAGGCATTGGATACAGACCCCATCAGAAGGCTTGGGAGCAATCACAGAGATGTGAACGATCAGCTCTGAGTCTCTGACTTCAAGCATGGCCTTGAGCTGATGGCATGGATCCGGCACAGTCATCCGGCCAGAGAATTTTATACCCCCACTGAGAGCTTGGACGTGAGCGTCGTCTAGGCCTGCGCCACAGCTTGTCTCTCCTTGGTGAAAACTCAGCATGGGAGAGTCGACGTCCTCACTACGAGAGCATCCTCCTAACAGAGCCAGGCTTGTCAACGCCAAAGACGAACTGAGAAATTCCCTACGCGAGAGCATAAATGTCACCCTTTTTATTGTACAACCTCGAGGCTGCGTGTGCGAATAATTTTCCTTGTCGGCCCTCGATGTGTTTGCTATACTGCTGTCTTTGTATCTTACGGAGCGAACAGAAGAGATCTCGTATGGTCAAGATCGTCGATACTACACTCAGAGATGGACATCAGTCGCTGATAGCCACACGCATGCGCACCAAAGATATGCTGCCCATTTTAGAAAAGCTCGATAGAGTGGGCTTTTACTCTCTTGAAGTGTGGGGTGGAGCGACGTTCGATGTCTGCTTGCGGTTTTTAGGGGAGAACCCGTGGGAGCGCTTACACAAGATCAAAGAAAGAGTTCACAAGACCCCCTTGCAGATGCTCCTGCGCGGCCAAAATCTCGTGGGCTATCGTCACTACGCCGACGACGTCGTAGAAAAATTCGTGCACTTAGCTGTCAAAAACGGCATCAATATCATCAGGATCTTCGATGCCCTCAACGACATCAGAAACGTGGAGGTCCCCATAAAAGCCGCCAAAGACGCTGGGGCTATCGTGCAAGGGGCTCTATCGTATACGATCAGCCCCGTGCACACGATCGAGAAATTTGTAGACATGGCTGTGAAGCTCGAGGAGCTTGGGTGCGATGTGATCTGCATCAAAGACATGGCTGGGCTCATCAACCCTCAAGTCGCTTATGATCTGGTCTGCGCGATCAAGAAGGCTGTTAAGCTGCCTGTAGACCTCCACACGCATATGACAAGCGGGATGGGTATGCTCAGCTATTATGCGGCATGTCAAGCTGGGGTAGACATCATAGACTGCGCGTTTTCTCCCTTTGCCTGGGGTGCCTCCCAACCCCCAGTCGAGCCGCTCGTCGCTTCTTTGCAGAACACCCCTTATGACACCGGCTTGGATCTCAATCAATTAGTGGAGATCAGTACTTACTTTGCGCAAGTCAAGCAAAAGTATCAAGAGTTTAGCAGTCCCGTCGCAGAGCGATCAGATGTCGGTGTACTAGTGCATCAGATCCCAGGGGGAATGATCTCCAATCTCTACGCGCAGCTCAAAGAGCAAGGGGCGCTTGACAGATACGACGACGTGCTCAAAGAAGTGCCGGAAGTGAGAAAAGACCTGGGGTATCCCCCGCTCGTCACGCCCCTTAGTCAGATTGTCGGAACACAAGCAGTTGTCAATGTGCTCACAGGCGCGCGCTACAAGATGATCATCGAAGAGGTTAAAAAGTACTGTTTAGGGCTATACGGGGCCCCGCCAGCCCCCATCAACGAAGAAGTATTGAAAAAAGCCATAGGGAACAAAAAGCCGATAACGTGTCGCCCCGCAGATCTCTTAGAACCGGAACTGGAGCAAGCACGAAGAGAGATGGAAGAACAGAAGATCCCTATAAACTCAGAAGAAGATCTGCTGAGCTACGTGATACTACGCAGGCCGCAACGCATTCCCCAACCAACAAAGTGAACTAGGGCGCTTGGTAAGTCAGCTCATACTTGCCAAGCCGGATCTTATGGCCGTCCTGAAGACCTTGACGGCGTAGCTCGGCCATGATCCCTAACGCCTCAAGGCGCTCGTAGAGATACTCTTGGGCGTCACGCTCTTCGAGAGAGAGCCGACTGAGACGCTCGACCGATGGCCCACGGAGCACAAACGTATCTCCGTCGCGGTGGACCTCAAACGCCGGCCCGCCGGTAAATGTGTAGACGCGCCGGCGCACCGATGCTCCCTCTATGACGGGGTGCGGCTGCGCTGCTTTCAGTTCCTCCAGATGCCTATAGCACTCATAGACGAGCTCGCGAGTGCCCTCGCCTGTCACTGCTGAAATTAAGCGCAGCTCGATCCCACGGGCGGCAAAGCGCTCTTGGATTTCGCGGCGTTCTTCATCGCTTAGGAGATCGATCTTGTTGCCCACGACGATTTGAGGCTTTTCAGCTAATGTCGGGGAGAACGAGCGCAGCTCGCGATTGATGATATCATAATCAGAGATGGGATCGCGCCCCGTAGGCCCCAGATCGATTAAGTGAATCAAGAGCCGGGTGCGCTCGACGTGCTTTAAAAAGCGATCTCCCAACCCCTTGCCCTCGTGGGCGCCTTCGATGAGCCCAGGAATATCGACCACCACGAATTCCTTGAACTCTTCGACCTGGACAACCCCCAAATTGGGGACGAGCGTCGTGAACGGGTAGGGCGCGATCTTCGGACGCGCCGCGGAGATCTTCGCAATGAGGCTCGACTTCCCCGCATTAGGGAACCCGATAATCCCCACGTCGGCCAGGAGCTTGAGCTCGAGCTTGAGCCAGCGCTCTTCGCCGGGAGCCCCCTTCTCGCGAATGCGCGGCGCCTGACGGGTTGGACTCTTAAAATGCGCATTGCCCCGGCCGCCCTCGCCCCCGCGGGCTACAACGATCTCCTTGCCAGGGGCATCGAGGTCGGCGAGGACCTCGCCAGTGTGCAGGAGCTTGACGACCGTTCCCACCGGCACGCGAATAATCAAGTCTTCGCCGTCGGCACCGCGGCGATTGTTCTTGCCCCCATGCTGCCCATTCTGCGCTTTGAAGTGCACCTTATGCTTGAACGCCAGGAGGGTATTGATATGGGGGTCGGCGCGCAGAATGACATCCCCACCCCGCCCGCCGTCACCGCCGTCGGGGCCGCCCTTGGGGACGAATTTCTCGCGACGGAACCCGATGATCCCATCGCCCCCCTTGCCCCCAACGACGCAGATCTTCGCTTCGTCGATAAACATAACCAAAAGAGAAGAGCCCGCGTGGCGGGCTCCCCCAGCGATCATCAGAGCTGCAGAGTGCTAGCGCACGTGCACCAAGTTCCCTTGGAAGACGACGAACCCGTCGCGCAGGGCAAAGAGCGTGTGATCGCGCCCCAGCCCGACCCCATCCCCGGGGCGAAAGCGCGTCCCGCGTTGCCGCACGATAATACTCCCTGCCCGGACAAACTCCCCACCGAACGCCTTCACCCCTAAGCTCTTGGGATTGGAGTCGCGCCCGTTGCGCGAGCTGCCGCTGCTCGACTTATGAGCAAAGAGCTGCAGGTCAAATCGCCCGAACATGGCCCACGACCTCCTCGACTTTAATATAGTCTGGGTACTCGCGCTCGATGGCGCGCAGCCCCAGGACCATCGTCTCCAAGATCGCGTCGATTTCGCGGTTGAGAAAGATATCGCGCTCGACTTGGCACGAGAAATAGCCCTTCTCTTGTTCGACCTTCGGCCTCAGCTTGAGATATTCTTCCAACCCCAAGACCGCCGCCTGGAGGATAGCGGAGACCCCCGCGCAGACGATATCGCGTCCCGCTTCGGCATAGCCGGTATGGCCGCGACTGCGAAATTCACAGATCTTGCCGTCAGCATCGCGCACGATCTCCACAGACGTCATAGGCGGATCTCCTTGATGAGTGCTTCCATGTAGGGTTGCCGATGGCCGATCTTGCGGCGATAGCGCGTCTTCCGTCTGTATTTGAAGACGTGGAGCTTCGGCCCACGATAGCTTTTGGTGATCTCAGCGATGACCCGTGCGTTGGGCAGATAGGGCTTGCCCACGTGCAAGGTGTCGTTAGCTACCAGCAAGACCTTCTCAAACTCGATCTGCTGGCCGACCTCTACGCCCTTCAGTTTCTCAATCACGATCGTCTCGCCTGGAGCAACACGATACTGTTTGCTCCCTGTCTCGATAATCGCATACTGAGCCATAGCGCTAGTGATTGTAACGAATCGGGGGACCGGGTGCAAGAGCTAGCCGGCCTTCATCTGACTGTATCTCTCTTGGAGGGCTTTGACGTCGATCTTCTGCAGGAGGACTTGGGCCGGGCCGAGTCGCTTCCCCAGCTCGACCTTGAGGACGTCTTCGAATGTCGGGTTCTCCAATCCGAGCATAGGGTAGGCTCTCTTGGAGAACCCCGGCACAAACGGCTCTAGCAGAATCGTCACGGCCTTGATGAGCTGGAGAGCCGTGAGCATCACTTCGGGCTTGTGGCCCTCCCAGGGTCTATTGCGCTGCACGTACTCATTGCCCAAGACGGCCAAGTCGCAGACGCGGCGCAGCGCCCCGGCAAGCTGCCCTCCTTCAATGATGCTCTCGTACTCTTCTTTGACAGACTTAATCTGCTTAAAGATCTCGGGGTAGACGTTGGCTTCGGGATAGACGCCGCCGTAGCTGCGATGGGCCAACGAGACAATTCGATGCAAGAGATTCCCGATGTTATTGATAAAGACGCCGTTGACGGCGTTGTCCACGTCCTCCCAGCTGAACTCGATATCTTTGCGCTCCGGACGATTGTAGAGCAGATAGAAGCGCCAGTAGAGCGGGTCCATGAGTTCTACAGCGTCGTCGCTGAAGAGCCCGATCTTCTGAGACTTGGAGAATCTTTGCTTTCCGATCCATTGTAAGTGTTCTGTTGCCGAGATCTGATCAGGCAGATGATACCCTTCTCCGGACGCAAGGAGCTGTCCGGGGAAGATCAGCGTATGAAAAGTGATATTGTCTTTGCCCTGGGTGTAGACTTGCTTGACGTCGTCACCGAACCAGAACTCGCGCCAGCGGTCCGGCTCCCCTTTCTTTTCAAAGTATTCTATCGTCGCAGAGACGTACCCTAAAGCTGCTTCGGCCCAGACGTAGATGACTTTTCCTTCAGCTCCAGCAAAGGGTGCAGGGATCCCCCAGCTCAGATCTCGTGTCACCGCGCGGGGCTTCAGCCCGTCTTTCAGCAGCCCGTCCGTGAAATTTTTGACATTGGGTGCCCAGTCTTGATGGGCGCTCACGTATTCGCGGAGCTTCGGCTCAAGCTTGGGCAGATCTAAATACCAATTGCGCGTCTTCTGGAAGACAATATTGCTCTGCTTGCAGATCTGGCATTGGGGATTGAGGAGCTGTTCAGCTTCTAGGATCGCACCGCACTGGGGACACTGATCGCCGTAGGCTTTGTCGTACTTACAGCGTGGGCACGTCCCAACGATGAACGAGTCTGCTAAGAATTTCTTGCAGTTTTGGCAGTAGGCGCGCTCCTCGTCTTTAGAAAAGATATACCCGTTGGCTTCCATCTTTTTATAGATCTCTTGGACAAATCGGTGATGGATCGGCGAGCGGGTGATCGTGTAATTTTCTAAGAATATATCGAACTTGTGGAGCGTCTCCACGATCTGCTGATGGACTTGTTCGACAAGCTGTTGTGGCGTGATGCCGCGTTGGAGGGCTTCGAACTCCATGCGGGTGCCGTGGGCGTCGGTGCCGCTGACGTGCACCACTTCATGGCCCTTGAGCTTATAGTAGCGAGCGAAGACGTCTCCAGAGAGCAAACACCCGATGAGCGTGCCCAGATGTGGCACGTTATTCGCATACGGCCAGGCGCTGCAGATCAAAATTTTCTTGGCGAAGGCGGATCACCCTTTCGACGTGCGCAAAGTATAACTGATAAAGTCGAGCTCAGCAAGTGATTCAAATCTAGGCCAGCTATATAACTTCTTGCAGGGCCTTCTCTTCAGCAATTTTGATGGCATGACCATTACGTTCGATGTACCCGCGTTGCTCTTGATCCCCATCAATGAACTGTGTCCTTATCATTGCTAATATGCTGAACTGATCAGTGGGAAGGCGATTGAGGAGTCCGGCGGGATCGCCCAGGGGATGAGTGGCAGCCCCGTGGATGGAAAGTTGATTGGAGCGATTAGTATGGCGGCTGCCTGGGCGGTCCCGCAGGACGCCTTAGCTCTTGTGACCCCTATTGAGAGCATGTTGGAGCTCCTGCGTGAGGGGCAAGCTTTGCTCACTGTAGTGCCTTCGGGAACGATCCCCGTGCGATCTCGTTCAGGCCGTATCCGCGAGCTGCGCTTCGTGTCGAGCTTGCCCGGTCCGTCAGAGCTAGCAAATCAAACTCAGACTCTCTTTGCTCGCAAAGCTCAGAACTTGATCTTCGTCTCCGGTCTGCGCGCACGGGGCTTTGCCCTACTGACGGCGGGGCCGAAGCGCGACGATGTCTTGGCTTTACAGCCGACGACCGAGCTTCCCTTGCCTATCTCGCTAGAGCAAACAAGCCGATTCCGTTTGGGTAATGAGGGGCTGACGTTCTTAGAGACTGGCGTAGCGGGCAGCCGCTGGCAAGCCACTAGAGACTTAAAGCCCGGCAGTGCTCTGGCCGTCTTGCTTGCCAAGGGTGACGTCACACTCACTTCCATTGGTACTGTCACGTATGTCGAGGGCAATAAGCTCTTGGCCTTCGGACACCCTTTCTTGCTCAAAGGTCCTTCGCAATACTTTTTAACTGGGGCATTCATCTACACGACATTTAGAACATTGCAGATCCCCTTCAAGTATGGGGCACCTGACGCTGTGGTGCTCGGCACGATCCACCAGGACCGTGCCCAAGGGATCGCTGGGGCTTTAGGAGCCGAGCCGGAGCAAGTCGCACTCAAGATTCGGGTACGTGATGCCGACCGCCGCAGTGAGAAGAACTTCAGTATCGACCTAGTGGAGATGGCGGATCTCTTGCCCTCGCTAGTGCTCTCAGCTACGACAAATGCTTTAGATCTTGCGCTTAATCGCGTGAGCGGGGGCACAGTGAAGGCTAGCTATATCGTGCGCCTGGTGAAGGACGGCACGCCGCTCAGCATCATCCGGCGCGACATCTTCTTCGAGTGGCAAGATATAGCGTTAGCACCAAGCCTGCAGCTAGCTCAGATCATTGCTAATATAGCGTTCAACCCCTTCCAGCACGTGGATCTCAAGGAGATCATCGTCGATCTAGAATTCACTGAAGAGCCTAAAGTCGCAGAGATCGTGGGCTTGGAGACAGACAAAGAAGTCTACAAGCCTGGAGAGGAGGTCAAGTTCAGGGTGGCGCTGCGGCCCTTCCGAGGAGCTGTCTTCACCCAAGAAGGGAGTTTGACTCTGCCAGAGGGGCTGGAGGGGGAGACGCTGACGCTGCGGGCGGTGGGTGGTCGCGAGGAGGAGCGGCGCAGTGTCACAAGCATAGAAGAGCTCGTGAAGGCGATCTCTGACAGCAAGTCTAATGGACACATCACGTTGGAGGCAGGTCCTGTGACCCTTGGTGTGCCACAGGTGGAGTGGTTTGTCAAGGGCAAGGCGAGCAAGAAGCTTAAGATCCAGAGGGGGTGAGAGCAGCAGAGCATTGGCCATTCAGCGCGTGTGCGGACGGATAAGGGAGATCTTGGCCATCAGCTGAGAAGCACAAGGAGGGAGATCATGGAGAAGGAGCTGGCAGAGTGCCTTGCGGCAAACAGAATCTACAGAATCTACGAAGGAGGGATCACCATGCTCCGCAAGCTCTTCAACGGCAGAAGGAAGGTCGTGACGGTGGCGGTTGCAGTTGTAGCGTTAGGTGCATTCGGTGCTTGGATTTGGGCGCAAGTCGGCACTCAAACTGTACCATTGAGAGTCACAGCGTTAGAAGCTGAGCTGACCTCAATCAAAGTCCCTGTAAACGGCATCTGGCAGGAAACAGGCCCAATCAAGATTTCGCTTTCAGATGTGCCTACACAGTTGGTCGGCCAGATGACTCCGAGCGGACCTTTAGGCGAGCGAACTACAGCTAGAATCATATGGCCTGTCTCCGTTTCTGCTCCTCTTTTAAAAAAGCTGGACCTAGAAAAGATAGACGCGTTCTTGATTGGAGTTGGGAAACGGCTTCCCTATAGCGATAGCATGATAGGAGCAGATTTTACAGTGCTGAGAATTCCTAGTCTGCCCCTTATCATTGTTGATAACTACAATTGTGTCTGGAAGTGTGACCAAGGCCCCAAAGGCTCCGTGGAAGAGAAATCGGCTTTTTGGCAAGGAAAGCCTGGAGCAGAGCTGAGCAGCACTTTCAATCTGCGGGAAGCAGCCTTCCAAGGCCGGGATGTAAACGCCCTGGAGCTGAAGAGAGAGGCATTCGAGGTAGCGAAATCATTCTTTAGCTTCCCCCTGAAGGATGCAGATTCGTTCCTCGATAAAGCTCTGAAGCTGCAACGGGAAAACATGCATGAAATCGTTGTCTATATGCCGGAACTTGACTCCTACCAAACTGCTGACTTAAGCGGCACAGTTACCTTACGTGTAGGACCATAAAAACAAATGGCAGCAAATAAGGGGGCTGCCTGACTACTCAGGCAGCCCCTTGACATTTATTATTCGTCTTATTAATAATATATAAAAACCTGTGTTCATGAAGAGGAGAAAGATGAACTGGCTAATAGGGGTAGTCGTAGCAATAGCTGTAGTTTTGGGGCTTCTCTTCCTGAGTGGTGGCCAATTCATTGCTTTGGATTACAAAGATTTCCCACGAGATACATTAGAGAAGCTAGTCACAAGTAATCCTCTTGAAACAATGACTATAACCGGCTCTCTAGAAGTGGAAGTCGATTCACCCATGACCCAGTGGGCCATGATGTTTTTGCCTGGGACTTTCTTCGTGGATGTGAGGATCAACGGTCGGAAGGCTTCGCTGAGCATTGACACTGGCGCCGCCCAAACCTTTATAAGTCCCCACCTGGCTGCAGCAGCTCAAATCTCATTGACCAGCTCTAGGCTTACAGCCCAGCATGGATGGAGAGAAATCCCTGTTTACATGGGATATATTCGCGATCTCGAGCTGGGTGATATGAAGATACAGAATATGCCAGCTATTGTGGGAGGGCAGCAGCCTGTCGTTAAGCTCCTCGGATTGCCTGTTTGGAACTTCGATGGGGTGTTGGGCATGGAGCCCTTGCGACGGCTCGTACTCTTATTAGATTATAAGCGAAGGGTTGTTGTTTTGCGCCGTGAGCCTTTCCCCTCACAAGTGCCTTCGGTTCCTCTCCAAATTTTAACAGAGTCAGGTCTTGGAGGTCTCGAGCATCCCAAGCCGATCGTTGAGTGTTTTGTAAACAACTCTGGTCCCTTCTCGTGCTTCATTGACACCGGAACTTCAGCCCCTATCTTCGTCCCAAGAGAGATTTGGCAAACGCTGCATGTAGAGGGGCAGAGGCAAGCTCGTCTGGAAGTAAGAATAGGGGAGCTGAAGTTACAAGAGGTTCCCGCTATAAAAGCAAATGTGAAGCACATCACGATTGGGAGCAACATCTTCCAAGCCCAGGGGTTGAAGCGTCTGACGCTGGACTTCCTAGCAGGCAAGCTTTACGCCGAGCGCTGAGCACAAAGCCGTCTTGATAGAAATCAATCTCTGCAGAACTTCATATAGGCGGAAGCGCTCTTTGCAAGATGATAAAATGCAAAGAGCGCTTTTTATGATGAAACAATATATGAGACGTTCAATGATCCCCTGGCTTGTGCTGATAGGGCTTACCATTGTATTCGCTGGCTTCTTTGTACTCTTACTCACCCAAGCCCAACTTGTCTGGGAGCCGCTGACGCCCCAAGAACTGGAAGCCCTGCGACAATCCGTGCGCCCCCAACCCCACCAGGAGTTGGTCTTCCACGGCTCGGAAGGGGCCTTAAGCTCACGATGGAACTGGATCTCCTCGCGCCTCTTCCCAGGCGTCTTGCTCGCTGATGCTAAAATCAATGAGCGAAGCCTCACCTTGGCCGTGGATACAGGGGTTCTCACAGATGAGCCCATTCTGCTCTACGCGCCCACAGCCCAAGCCGTGGGCCTTCGCCTAACCGCAGAGAGCTCGCCGCTCTCCCCTCCAGAGCCTGGCCTGACATTTCCTACCTTCCAGGGGGTGGCAGACAAACTCGAATTAGGAGGGCTCGTCGCATATCATGTGCCGGTGCGGGTAGTGGCAGCTCATCATCGGCTCAAATCCCTTGGCTTGTCTCTCTTCAGCCTCAACGGCTTTATAGGGCTCTCGTTCCTGGAGCGGTTTGCCGCTACATGGGACTTCGAGCATCATCGCTTGCTCATCCGCCGGCAGCCTTGGGAGGGATCAGGCCTGGCGCTCTCGCTTCACAAAGCAGAATTAGAGCATGAGGGGGAGCGAGAGCGATTCTATTATGTGGAGGGTTTCCTTGACGGTCAAGGGCCCTACCAAGTTCTCATAGACACGGGGGCTTCGAGCCCAGTGCTTCTTGTGGCCGGTCGGGTAGCTCAGGCCTACGGCCAGAAGCGGTTCCACGTGAGGCGCCTGAAGCTGGGGGAGATCGAGCTGGAGGACTTACCAGCGATCAACCTCGCGGCAGAGCTAGGCCGAGAGGTCCCTATTGACGTCATCGTGGGCACCGGCTTGTTGCGAGCCAAAGGCTTCAAGCGCTTAACGGTAGACTTTCTCGCAGCTAAGCTCTACCTGGAACGCTAAACGGAAGCTGGTTCTCGCATTTGCTGATGCAGCCCCTTGGTTCCTATAATTAAGGTGACCTTGAGGCTAAGAAAGATGTATTGGGTATTAATCGGCATAGGCCTGGCAGCTATTACGGCTTTAGGGCTTTTCCTTATGAGTGGCGGCCGGATTATCGCTTTGGATTACCAAGATTTCCCCAAGGATGAGTTAGAGAAGCTCATCGTGCCTGAACCCCATCAAGTGGAGTTAGGCATGAGCGGCCCCTTGGAAGCGCAAGCTGGCTCATGGCTAACATGGTGGGCCATGAAGCTCATGCCTGGCACTTTTCTCGTAGACGTAAGGCTCAATGGCTATAAGGCCTCGCTAGCTGTTGATACTGGCGCTCCTCGAAGCTTTCTCAGCCCTCAGCTCGCTGTAGCCGCTCAGGTCTCCTTGACCAGCTCCCGCCTTACAATCGACTTTGGCGTCAATGGGAGAAAAGTTCCCATATACATGGGATATGCTCAGGAGTTGAAGCTGGGTAATTTGCGAATACAAAATCTGCCCGTTATTGCAGCAGGAAACCAACCGGTCATAAAGCTCCTTGGATTGCCAGTGTGGAAGGTCGATGGGCTCTTGGGCATGGAGCCCCTGCAACGGTTCGCCGTCACCCTAGATTATGAGCGAGGAATTGTCATTCTTCACCAAGAGCCTGTACCTCCACAAGGTGATTCAGCCCCGCTCCAAATCGTTTCATTAAAGCCAGTACCAGGCCTTGAAAGCCTTGAGCTTCGCAGGCCTATCGTCGAAGGGTTCGTAAACTCCCGCGGTCCTTACCCATGCTTCATCGACACCGGCACCTCTGCTCCCGTCTCCGTCCCGCCTGAGATCTGGCAAGCTCTGGGGCTAGAAGGTCAAAAGCAAGCCAGACTTGAGATAAAACTTGGAGAGCTCCAGCTCAAAGGGGTTCCGGCAGTGCGTGCCAAAGTGGGGCAGATAATCATTGGGAGCAACATCTTCCAGGCCCAGGGGTTGAAGCGTCTGACGCTGGACTTCCTCGCTGGCAAGCTCTATGCCGAGCGCTGAGCACAAGCTGCCTTGATGGAAATCAATCTCTGCAGAACTTCATAGTTGATCCCTATCAAAGCTCGTTCTTGCTTCTTTAGCTACACTCAATCCAAGGAGTTGCTATGCATAAATTCGGCCTGTGGCGGAGATGGCTGCGCCCACTGCTGAGCTCGCTGCGCGATGGGCTGGCCTTGCTCTTGCCATCTTTCTTGATACGCTGGCTCTATGGCCCAGCAGACTTCGCGTTTCTCGTACACCCCCGCGGTCTGCACGACGTCGAGCGCCGCTACCCGTTCTTCCGTAAGCTACCTCCGCGGGTGCGCGAGTGGGTCCTGCGCTATCACTGGCCCGTCGTGCTTGAGAAGATCTCCGTGCAAGACGCCCTGGGCCGATGCGCAAAGGGCTATTTGATCAGTATCTCACTGACAGCTGAACAGATCCTCCCCGAACGTATCCTAGCGAAGAAGAAGATCTTACAGGCGTTAAAGCTTGCTGAGAAGCTGGGCTGCAAGATCGTGGGCCTAGGTGCCCTGACAGCTTCCGTGACTAAAGCCGGCACCTGGCTGGTGGGACAGACCAAGCTTGCCCTCACGACCGGCAACGCCTACACCGTCGCCGTGACCTGTGAAGATGTTGAGAGACTTATTGCTCAGCAAGGTTTGGATGACCCGCTCATCGCGGTCGTCGGCTGCTATGGCAACATTGGCGAAGCCCTCACGAAGCTCTTAGGGCGGCACTACCGGCTCATGCTGGTAGGGCGGGCTTCAGAGATGCTCTTCGCCTTCCTCGACCGGATGAAGGGATGCTTGGACAGAGAGACAGTGATCTCTTCTGACCTTGATGCCCTTCGTGACGCTGATATCGTCATAACAGCTACGAATAGCCTTAGTCTTAAACTCACGGCAGAGATGCTTAAGCCGGGGGCTGTCGTGTATGACTTGGCACAGCCGCCGAATGCTGATCACCCTTCGTTTTGGTGGTCAGACAAGGTACTGCGCCTTGATGGAGGCTATGTCCAAGCCCCAGGATTGCAGATGAGATTCGATCTGGGCTTGCCTAAGGGTACTGTCTTCGCTTGCCTAGCGGAGACTATCCTGCAAGCGCTGGAGCATGACTTTCGTAATCACGTGGGGCGTGTAGATCTTGTGCATGTGGCGCTGACCCAGCACTGGGCTAGGAGGGCCGGGTTCCGGCCGGCCCTTGGCTTCTTGGAGAGGGAGGAGGTGATTCCCAATGTCTGTGAACGCTTCTCCAATCTTAGAGGAGACGACGCGCGCGTGGCTTGAGGCGATCTGCCCCGTGGGTAGCCATGTCAAGCTATGCAACTGCGAGTATGAGGTTCTTGGATACACTAATGAGAAGGTTCTAGTGCAATCCCCACTGGGGCATCAACTCTGGCTATCGCTGGAGCAATTTGAGGAGCAAGCAGAATTGCTCTAACTTCTCAAAACTTTGGTCGCTTGTAGCCTCTCTAACACCGGTCCAAGGGTGATATGAATCGTGCCGCCCTGGAAGACCACAGCGCGTCGGTTCGCTTCCCCTTGCGGGAAGACGTTCCAGGCATAGCCCAACACTTCTCCATCGCGTGTCAGCGCGGGCGAGCCGCTGTTGCCGTTGAACCCGTCACAGTCTGAGGCAAATGTGTGATCGCTGGGGATCTCGGTGATCTTTTCAAAGGAGACTCGGAGGCCCCCGTCAGGGTAGCCCACAGCTTGCAGGCGCTCTGGACTGCGCCGCGTCCGCACCGGAAAGCCAAAGCTCCAGATCTCCTTCCCCAAAGCGGGCTGGTGCTGCGCTGTGGGCAGATACGCTGGCGCTTTAACGGGCGCTTGCAAGAGTGCTGCATCGTAGCCATCTTGCCATTCTTGCGCAGAGAGATTTCGTATCAGCTTCACGTTCTTGAGCGGCTTCCATCCCACGATCTGCCCGCGCTTCACTATAGGGACCTCAAACGACGTAAAGCGACAGAGGATCTCTTCGCGGCTGCCCGCCGTGCGCCCCGCCGCTTCAATCTCCTCGCGCATCACATGGTAGTTAGTGATAAAGAGCCCTGCGGGGAGATGAAGAACCCTACGGCAGCCCCTTCTAGGTGCACGATCCGCTGACTAGGCAAGGCGCTGACGCCCTCGAAAGCTCGGACGATCTCAAAGTACCCAGGCTGGAGCTGCAGGCCTGGCTCGGCGCGGATCTGCTCCAGCTGGGCCTTCGTCAGAGCCACATGCCACAGAGCTGCCCCTTCAGCGCGGCCAGGTCTCTTCGAGCCGTGCGATCTCCTGGCGAGCTTGGCTGACCTTCTTCTGAAGCCACTCTAACAGCACGTCCAGCTCCGCCCAGCGCTGAATATACTCTTCACTCCCAGGAGGATGCCGCCGCAACTCACGCATGGACAGCACATAGCGCTCGTTGAGCTTGGCGATCTCTTCTGTGAGTCTCTCTAACTCCGAAGAGGTCCACTCCGGTGACTTGTTTCCGTTCGTGTTCATCGGCGCTCCGTTAAATGCTCAAGCTGCTCGACGTAGCGAGCCATCAGAGCAAACGTTTGGTCCACTGGCTCCGGTGACGAGAGGTCAACACCCGCAAGCTTGAGCGCGTCTAAGGGGAAGAGCGAGCCACCCGCTTTGAGAAACTCTAAGTATCGTTGAGCAGCACCGGGCTTGCCGGCGAGCACCCCCTCAGCGAGCGCGTGCGCCCCCGAAATCCCCGTGGCGTATTGATAGACGTAGAAATTTGCGTAAAGATGCGTGGCAAACTGCGCCCAGGTGATCCCCACGCGTTCTCTGTCCATCACGACTTCGTCGCCGTAGCCCTCAGCGAAGAGATCGGCCATCAGATCTATAAGAGTCTGGGCCGAGAGGGCCTCGCCGCGCTCGACTCGCTCGTGAATCTCCAGCTCAAAGCGCGCCAGCGTTGGCATAATGAAGAAGTATCGGTGAAAGTTCGCCATCGCTTCTTCGATAACCGTGATCTGAAAGTCCGGGTCTTTTTGGGTTCTTAAGAGATAATCTCGCACCATCGCTTGATTGAAGTTGGACGCCACTTCGGCGACAAAGAGCGAGTAGCGCGCGTAGACGAAGGGCTGATGCTTCCACGTAAAGTACGAGTGCATCGAGTGCCCCAGCTCATGGGCCAGCGTGCTCAAACTGAAGATATCGTCGGTGTAGCTCATGAGAATAAACGGGTACGTCCCTGGAGAGCCCGTCGAGAACGCCCCCATGCGCTTGCCCTTGTTGACGGCGTAGTCGACCCAGCGCTCTTCTAAAACGCCCTTGCGCAGCGTCTGCACATACTCTTCGCCGAGGGGCTTCATGCCCTCACAAATCCAGTCGACGGCTTGCGTGAACGGGATCTTAAACTCTTTCTGAGTCAAGGGCGCTCTCGTGTCGTAGACGTAGAGCTTATCGTAGCCCAGGGCACGACGGCGCATCCGCCAGTAGCGATGCCAGATAGGCAAATTCTTTTTATATGTGTTGATGAGATTGTGAAAGACCTCAACGGGGATGTGATTGGCCGTGAGCGCTGCTTCCAGAGCAGACTTATAGCGTCGTGCGCGGGCCATGAAGACGTTCTGCTTCACCCCCGCAGCGATGCAGTTAGCCATCGTATTCTTAAACGCCAAGAACGCATCGCAATAGTTCTCCCACGCAGTCCGACGCACCTCCCGATCAGGGTGATGAAGCAGTGTGCTGATCGTGCTGTGGGTGATCTCGTGGCCGCCGGCGGCGGGCTTGAACGTCAGCTCCGCGTCAGAGAGAATCCCATGCGTTGCAGCAGCTGTGCGAAATGGGTCCATCACTTGACGCAAAAGCTCCTCGACTTCCGCCGAGCGAATGTGGGCCTGACGGCGCTCCAGCTCATCAAAGTAATGCCCATAGATCGCCAAGCGCGGCTCTTCTTTGGTCCAGTGGCGAAGCTTCTCAAATCCAATCGAGAGCATCTCTGGCTCGGCGAAGGCCATCGCGGCCATGACGCGCGCCATCAGCCCTCGCGCGCGATCGTTCTTCGCTGCGGCAGCCTGGTCGGTCGTATCTACATTGTGTTGCATCCCCGCGTAGACGAGGATCTTGCCCAGGCTGCGTCCGACTCGCTCGACGAGATCAAACCAATCCGCTAAAACCTTGGGGCTTTCGCCTAAGCGCCCACGATACGACGCGATCTGCGGAAGCTGCTCCGTCACTTTTCTGATTTCGTCTTCCCACGCTTGATCCGAAGGGAAGACGCTCTCGATATTCCACGTCTGCTCGACGGGAACTTGACTGCGCGGCAGAACTTGTTGCACCATAAGATCAACGCTCCTTGTATTCTTCGTTTTCTAAGAGCTCACTTATTTGATCCAAGATCTCCTGTAACGAGCGCGCTTTGGCCTCTAGAACACTGAGGGAGACATACAAGTCCGCCCAGGCTTGATCGTAAGTCTCTGTACTGGGACGAGCTTGCTGAAAGTCGCGTGCACTGGCCTGTATCTTGGCAAACTCCGCACACAGCTCGGAGTAGAGCACTTCAAAAACTTCTTGCAACTCAACAAGGGATGTTGGCTGCTTCTTTGTCGCAGTCACTCTCACGGCTTCAACCTCCTCTTCTTACGCTTAATTTGCTCTTCCCAGGCTGCTATCTGCTTCCTCCAAAACTCAATGAGATACCACCGTGGGCGAGCGCGTTTCATCTCCGACTCGATCTTTTGCTGGTGCTCTGCAATCCGCTCCTGCCAGCTCGCAATCGCTTTGAGCTCGCGCTTCTTCTTGCCCATGAATTCTAGTGCATCACCACGCAGAAGTCCAATCCCTTCAGCTCGAGGGGTTTTGAGTTATCCGGCGCGTGCACAATCATGCGCCCGCGCTCAAAGTACGGCAGTACTTTCTGATAGCGCGGCGGCGCCCCGGCAAATTCGGCCATCTCCCGCTCCATCCCCAACAGAATCCGCGTGCTGATCTGCGCCAGCACCGACTCATTGAGATCCTTCGGGCTCTGCGTGATGAGCACAAGCGCTAAGCGATGCTTGCGCCCTTGCTTGGCTGCCTTGATGAACTTTTCGACGATGACGCGATCTTGCTGGGTTTGATCTCGCGTAAAATACCGATGGGCTTCGTCCACGACCAAGACAATGGGGAATTTCTCGATTCTTCGGCCCCAATCTGTCGGCGCGCTCTTGAGCTTCGCATCAGCGATCATCGAGAGAATTGCTAAGACGACAATTCTTTCAGCGTCGGGGCTGAGGTGCTTCGTTGCGAAGACGCTTACAACGTCTTCGGCGAAGATATCGTTGTAGAGCTGGGTGAGGGAGTTAGCCCCCTGATCGAAGATCTTGTGAAACTGGGGCCGGTCCACGCGGCGCTGCAACGCCTGGAATGTTCCTGGATGGATGCGCCCGTTCTGCTTGTACATCTCAAGAGTATTGGGATTGTCAACAAAATCGAGAAACTCTTGATACGTCCCGTTCTCGTGATAATAGAAGAAGTCACGTACTAACTGTACCAACGAGACGTATTGGTTTTCGTCGAGCTCACCCCCGGCGATCAAGTACGGGAAGTCTTTTACTAATGTGAACGGAATGGTGAAGTTCGTATACTTGGGGCAGCCGGAGTAGCGCGGCTCGCCCTCGACGGCCGCGTAGACCGTGAGTTTCTCCTTGATCCCGCCAAATTTGATGCCATGCCCAAAGAGCATCTCTTGCGCGTCCTTGGTGAGATAGGGGTTATCTTCCCGCATCTTCCAGTATTCGTTCTCCGGGTCAATAATGACAATACAGGGCTTGCGCTGCTCCCCGCCGCGGCGTTCCATGGGATAGACCGAGCCCACGATCTGGCGCACAAAGTTCTTCGCAACATGGGTCTTGCCGCGCCCGCTCATGCCGGCAATTAAGACGTGCGTGAAGATCAACGGGTCTCCGGTCTTCGTCTCGTCGTTAATGAGATAGTACGGCACGTATTGTTTCTGTCGGGTCTGGATGGGTTCGCCGTTGACGGCCACAAATCCCAAGAAGAGCCCCTTGTCGGGCAGGTCCAGGCCGATCTTGACTTCGTCTTCGCTGGTGACTTTGCGCACGAGCGTATTGGGCTTGGGAATATAACGCACTTCGAGGGCCTGGCCCTCCGGGCCGATCATCGAGATGGGGTTGAGCACAGCCGTCTCGATGTAGTCGTCTTCGCCCAGGCGCTCCGCCCCCACGAAGACGTGCACATCGCTCATGTCGTCTAAAGCATCGCGCTTGCGATAACAGAGCTGCTCCACGCTCGCGAAGATCTTGTAGTCTTTATAGCCCAATGGGATGACGACGTAATCCCCAAGAGCGAGCTCGTTGCGCTTCTCCTCGGGGATGTAGACTTCGATATGGGTCTTCTTATCTTCAGTAGCAATGGAGAGCTCTTCGGCGATACAGATACGGCCGATCTCGTCTGGGGCCAGGGAGAGGGCTTGTTCGACCGGTGAGGCTACGGCATTGATCTTGAGTTTGCGTTCGAGCTCCACTGGATCTGCCATCTCGACCACCTCTGCTCCTATTAGATCAGAAAAGAAGCCCTTGTCAAGCCCGCGTGTCTACTTCCCGTAGAACACCTAAACTATTATAATCTAGAAGACGGAGGTGGAAGCTATGTTCATGACGAGGGCGTCTCTCACGCTTGCGGCCGAAGCCAGCATCGATCCTACAACCCAAGAGCGAGCCAAGCAGTATCAACGCCGGAAGAGAGTTGTCAGTTGGGCTAGTAGTGTGATGTTAGCAATTTTTTTGCTAGCCGTCTACGTAAGTGGGCTCTCGACAACGATAGCCGAAGCCCTTACAAGCCGCTGGGGATTCTGGGGCAGCAGCATAAGCTATTTCGCTCTGATTTTTATAGTCACCATGCTGCTGCGCGCTCCATTTGACTATAAAGAAGACTTTCTCATCGAAAAAGAGTACGGTTTCTCTACCCAGACCCCGCAAGGCTGGCTGAAAGATCTCTTCAAGGGCTGGATCTTAAATTTTCTTATCTTGGGGATCGCAGCCCTCTTCACTTTTTGGGCTCTCCAAGCGATTCCCAAGCTCTGGTGGCTTGTGGTCGGCTTGGGGTACGTTCTCTTGGTTATTGTGCTGGGACAGCTCTTCCCCGTGCTCATTCTGCCGATCTTTTATAAACTGAAGCCCTTAGAGAACCATCCCTTACAAGAGAAGATCGAGCAATTTCTCAAGAAGGGCGGCCTGCGTGCTCAAGGGATCTACGAGATGGGTGCTTCAGAGAAGACCACCAAAGAGAACGCTATGCTCGCCGGTCTGGGGCAGACCAAGCGTGTCATCTTATTCGACACGCTCTTGCGCAACCGCACCCCCGACGAAGTCGAAGTCGTCGTTGCCCATGAAGTCGGCCATAGCTATCACCGTCATACGTGGACGTTGATCTTCAGTCAAGCGCTCTTGTTCTTGATCGCTATCTTTGTGCTCGATCTCGTCATGGTGCGGCTTGACCCGCGCTTTGCTCCAGAGCAACGCACGCTCACCAATATACTCGCTGTCCTGCCCCTGATGCTGGTGGTCTTCAGCGTGCTGGCGTTTCTCTTGAAGCCCATCACGCTCTTCGTCAGTCGTCGTTGTGAGCGTCAAGCAGATACTTTCGCGCTTGAAGCTACAGAGAAACCTCAGGCACTCATTCGCTTCTGGGTGGACATGGCACGAAAGCAGCTCTCTGATGCCTATCCACACCCACTGATTAAACTCTTCTATTACAGCCATCCGCCGCTGTCGGAACGGATCGCGCTGGCAGAGCGTTGGGCACAATCTAGAGATCGAGCGAGAGCTCTGTAAGCTTGTGCAGCGTGTGCCACTTACGTCGAGCACACGTGGGAAAACGCCCCGTACGCTCAAAGAATTCTTTCAAGAACGCCCGCGTCTTGGGCTCGCTGGGATAGCCCCAGCCAAAATCCCCATACTCTTGCCATAACAGCTCAATCGCCCGATCACGAGAGACCTTCGCGATAATGGACGCCGCACTCACGATAGGGTACTTCGCGTCAGCTCTGTTCTCAGCGATAAGCTCAAACTCTGTATAAGCGCGCAACCTCTGGATAAAACTCCCGTGTGCTCTCGGCCCCACCGGCAAGTCCAGATAGATACGCTCAGCCCCGCTCTCCTGGATGATCTGCCCCATCGCGCGCAACTCTATTTCAGTCAAGTTCTCGTCGAGCTCGCTGGGCTCAATCGCTAAGACTATTATCTTCTGGGCAAGCCGCTCGATCTCATGAGCGATCCGTGCACGCTGGGCTCGAGTTAACTCTTTGCTGTCACGCACCCCAAGCTCACTCAGCTTCTCTAAAGTCTTAGCAGAGATCACCACCCCGGCAACAACCAATGGCCCGATCACGCAGCCCCGCCCCGCTTCGTCGATCCCTAAAATCTTCATACGAGTTTGCAGATCACTCACAGTAGTCTATACAATTCACACGGTATATCGCAACAGGGAGGTACAGCAGTGTCACGAAAGCTCTTCGTGCTGAGTCTTGACGGGACACCTTATACGCTGCTTGCGGGGGCCCTTGAGCGTTTGCCCAACTTCAAAAAGCTCTTTTCCCAGGGATCTTTCGTTCAGATGGACTCGGTCATCCCCACGATCTCGTCGGTGGCGTGGGCTACGTTTGCTACCGGGGTCAACCCCGCTCAGCACAATATCTTCGGGTTTGTTGATATAGACAGAGAGAGACGCTTCGTCATCCCCAACGCTGGGGATCTTTCCGCCCCCCCGCTCTGGAGACGATTTACGGAGCTGGGCCTGCGTTCTATCTGGGTCAATCTCCCCATCACCTATCCCCCAGAGCCCATCCATGGCATTATGATCTCTGGCTTTCTGTGCACCCAGCTTGACGAGGGCGTCTACCCGACTGAACTGCTCCCCCTCTTGCGCAGACTCAATTATATGATCGATGCCGACCCACAACGAGCTTACACCGACCCCCACGGCTTTCTTCAAGAACTCTCTCTCGCTCTGGAGGGCCGCCGCCAGCTCACATTCTCTCTCTTAGAGACTGAGCCCTGGGACTTCTTCTTGCTCCATATCATGGAGACCGACAGACTCCATCACTTCTTCTGGGAGGCCAAAGATAACCCCGAGCACCCGTATTATCAAGATTTCTGGAGGCTCTACGCAGAGCTTGATAGCTTCATCGGCGAGCTGGTCGCTCGGCTTCCAAAAGACTGCGAGTTCGTCATGCTCTCTGATCACGGCTTCTGTCAGATTGAGTACGAAGTCGAGCTCAACGCCTTCTTGCGCGAGCACGGATTCTTGCGCTTTTATAATGGGGCTCCCGCAGACTTCAGCAAGCTCCATCCGGCAAGCCGGGCGTTTGGGCTCATCCCTGGACGGCTCTATCTCACAGATAACTCTGAGCAGACCCGCTCCGAGCTCATAGCAGCCCTCTTAGAGCTCACAGACCCCCAGGGAAGACCCGTCATCGCCCGCGTCTGGCGCCGTGAAGAGATCTATTCGGGAGCACAGCTCTCTCGTGCCCCAGATCTGATCGCTATGCCCCATAACGGCTTCGACCTCAAAGCGCGGCTCAGTGCTCCCCACCTCTTCACCAAAACCCGACTCCAAGGGATGCACACCTTCGACGATGCGTTTCTGTTCGTGCGGAACCATAGGCTCCAGACCTCGCCCTCACCCCCAGCCC
>Ga0105160_1000041_pt1 | contig 68607 bp, 60 predicted proteins | sample GXS110809BmetaG_FD_89591 | JGI IMG/M metagenome (GOLD analysis project Ga0105160, IMG submission 89591) | Hot spring microbial communities from Gongxiaoshe hot spring, China to study Microbial Dark Matter (Phase II) - GXS 110809B | ecosystem: Environmental > Aquatic > Thermal springs > Hot...
ACGAAGCGTTGGGAGACTTGCCTATTTTCTGCGACGATTGGGCGCACCAGCAACTCCGATGGTGGCGACAATATCTCGGTGAACGACTGCAAGACAGTTGCTGGCTCGCAGAATGGCATGGTGAGCGATGGGTGCTTTACACCTTTGCGGGTTCTATCGTCAACTGGATTTTGAGTGACCTTCTGCGGGAAATGACGACGGCAAGTGTTGACGCTGATGCGTGGCGAGTTAGTTGCTCGCACAAAATTCCGCTGGAGCGAGTTTTGAGGGATATCAAAGCGAGCGCGCTTGAGCGACTTGTTGAGAGGCGATGGCATGACTACTTGCGTCGGTTAGCGCTACCGCCTCTGTTTCCCTCGCTCCCGACGGCGCTGCAAAAGGCAGAGGTTTTTTCTACTTTAGGGTTGCAGCGAATCTCTGAGCTATTGGATAACATGAGTACCTAGCTAGTAGAAGCGTTCCATGCCTGAGCTTCTGGCCAAACCCGATACCCCGCTTCTCGAGCATCTGGAGGGAGATGACCCGCCTGGGTGCGGAAATCGCCCATCGGCTGGGGCTGTTCGAGGGAGTGCCCGGCAAAAGGGTTTCTGCTCTCCGCGCTGCCCGAGATAAACGGCAGGAAAGTTCTATTCGTGCGGCGAGCGCCTGCCCTCCAGCACCGTCCGGAGCTCCATTCCGGAGCGCACCCCCTGGGCAAGCGCATCGAGGGTGTGTTGGAGCGCGACCTCCAGCTCGGCTTTTGTGGGCGCCGCAGAACCGGGTTCTATGAGCCAGCCCGGACCAAACCGCACGAAGAACTCCGGACGCATGTGCGCCCAGAGGAGAGGATACATCCCTACAATCTGCAGCCAGACCGGGGTGCGCAGCATGCGGAGCAGGAGCTCAATGCCGCTGGCAAACCGGATCGGGCTACCATAGGGCACCAGCTCTCCCTGGGGAAACCAGATCACCACCGGCGGCGGGCGCTGAGCAAGCAGTTCGGCCGTGTAGCGAAGCACCCGACGCGCATCCCCACCATCATGGCGCCGCACGCCATAGGCACCCAGCAGGCGAAAGAACCAGAACCGGCGCAGCTGCTCCTCGAGCATGAGCAGATACAGAGGACGCCGAAACAGGCGCCGGTTGAGCATGGCCAGGCAGAAGCCGTCCCACCAGGTGTTATGGTTGGCAATCCAGAACCAGGCCAGGTCCTCGGGCATCGACGGCAGGGGAGGGCAGAGGGCAAGCCGCCGCAAATGGGTACGCATAAGCCACCCTAGATAGGGGTAAAACAGGCATTGAGCCCAGCGGGTGGGTCGGGCCGGGATCATCGTCCGCTCACGACACCGGAAGCGGTTCGGTATGCACGGCAATGCCCAGATCCTGCAGGAGAGCCTGCTCGGTTGCCTTGGCCCCGAGCAGAACGCCCGGAACACCGGCTCCGGGGTGCGTGCTGGCACCCACCAGATAGAGCCGCTCGATATCCTCACTGCGGTTCCGGGGACGCAGCACCGCGGTCTGCCAGAGCACCGGCTCTACACCCCAGGCAGCCCCATACGTGCAATTGCGCCGCCGCAGGAAGTCGAGCGGCGTGAAAAGCTCCATCACCTCCAGATGGGTCCGCAGCCCTTCGAGCCCGAGCCGTTCTTCCAGGAAGGCTAACACCCGCTCGGCAAAGCGGGGAGCTTCCCTGTCCCAGTCGATGCCGGACTGCAGATTGGGCACGGGAACAAGCGCATAGAGGCTTTCTGAGCCCTCGGGCGCCATGCTCGGGTCTGTGCGGCTGGGCGTATGCAAATAGAGCGAGAAATCCTCCGGCAGGACCTTGCGCTCAAAGATGTCCTCCACCAGACCCCGATAGCGGGGCGAAAGGGCAATGGTGTGGTGAAGCAGCTGCTCCGGATACTGCCGGCGCACGCCCAGATAGAGCAGTACGGCGCTCATGGAGTAGCGCACCCGGCGCAGGCGTTTCGAGCTCCAGTGCCGCCGATGCTCAGGGGCGATGAGCTGTCCGTATGTGTGCAGGAAATCCGCATTGGAGACGACGGCATCTGCCGCGAAGACCTCTCCGCCGGCGCGGACTCCGACCGCCCGCCGATGGCGCACGAGGATCTCTTCGACCTCCAATCCGAGCAGGAGCTGTCCGCCCAGTTCTGCAAACAGCCGAGCCAGCGCCTGCACCACCGCATGCATACCCCCGGGCGCATACCAGACCCCGCCTACCTTCTCCAGGTACGGGATCATCTGGTAAACGGCCGGCGCCCGAAACGGATTGCCGCCGATGAAAAGCGGATGGAAGGAGAAGGTAAAACGCACGCGTTCGTCCCGAAAATAGCGCGCCGCCAGGCTATAGGCCGATCCCAGCGCCCCAAGCCGCAGCGCCCGGGGCAGGAACTCGAACAGCTCCCGCCACCCAAAGGGGCGGGCACCGAGCCCATCGAGGATCACCGCCTCGTAGAAGGCGCGGGCATGTTCCATGAAGGGCTCATAGTTGCGCGCATCTTCCGGGGAAAGTCGGGCGAGCTGTTCCCGCATGCGCTCCGTATCGCCCGTGTAGTCCAGGCGGGAGCCGTCGTGGAACATGATGCGGTAGTAGGGGTCCAGCGCCCGAAGCGGCAGCCGTTCCTCCCGGCGCACACCGGCCAGGGCGAAGAGTTCATCGAGCAGCTCTGGGGCGGTGATGAGCGAGGGACCCATATCGAAGGTATAGCCCCGCAGTCGAAGCTGCCCCGCATGTCCGCCGGGCTGCGGTTGCTTGTCGAGAATCAGGGTCCGGATGCCCCGGCTTTGCAGGCGGATGCCCAGGGCCAGTCCCCCGAACCCAGCTCCGATGATGATCACCTGCTTCATGGACGATTCCCGTTCGTTGGTGATTTCTGCCAGGGTAAGCCGAAATCGCGCGCCAGCAGCCGGGCGGCATGCCGTCCGGAGAGCAGGACCAGGGGGATCCCGCCCCCGGGATGGACAGAGCCCCCGGCAAAGTAAAGCCCTCGGAGCCGCCGACTTCGGTTTGGCGGACGCCGGAACGCCGCCCAGGGGCTGTTGGAAGCCGTTCCGTAAAGGCTTAAACTGCCGAAGCGCCGCTGGAAATCCAGGGGGGTGATCACGGCTTCCTCTTCGATGCGGGCCGGATCAAACCCCGGCACGCGGCGCAGCAACTGCTCAAGCAGACCAGAACGGATGCGATCTACCTGCCGGTCCCGGCTCCAGAGCTCTGCTTCAGGGGGCATGTTCAAGAGCACAAACCAGTTTTCCCCATCCGGAGGTGCGTGGTCTGGGTCGCTGCGGGCCGTGATGGCGATGTAGACGGTCGGTTCCTGCGGTGGACGTCCCTGCTGGAAAAGCGCCCGGAATTCGGCTTCGTAGTCGGAGGAAAACAGAATCGTGTGGTGTCCCAACTCGGTGCGGCTGCGCATGCCCCAGCAGAACACAAGCCCGGAGAGCGAGGGTTCCCCGCGAGGACGAAAGGGCATGCCCAGCAACTGCTCATAGGTGGTCGTAACGTCCGCGTTGGACACTACGGCGTCGGCGGGCAGGAAGCCCTCGGAGGTCTCCACCCCGAGCACACGTCCCTGCTCGTAGCGGAGGCGCTCCGCCCGACAGCCGAGCCGCAGCTCGACGCCCAGCTCCTGGGCTGCCTGGCGGAGCGCCTCCACAAGCCGGTAGATGCCGCCGCGGATGTAGTAGGCGCCCAGCCCGTTTTCGACCCAGAAAATCAGGTGCAGCGTCGCAGGTGCCCGGAAGGGGTCGGAACCGTTGTAGGTGGCGTATCGATCGGCGATCTGCACCAGGCGCGGATCGGCAAGCAGCTGCTGGGCACGCCGGTGCATGCTTCGGAAGGCGTCCAGACGTCCCAGCGCGGGAAGCGAACGCCAGAAGAGCCAATGCCGAAGGAGGATCGTCGGCTCATGAATCGGAAGGAAGAGAAAGACCGGTGCAGCGCGGGCATAGAGGCGCCGGCTGTACTCGAGCATGCGCTCCCAGGCGTGGGCGCTTTCCGGGGACCAGCTGACCAGCTGCTGGCGCATGCGTTCGGGATTGGCGCTGACCTCCAGCTGGCTCCCGTCGGGGAAAAGGTAGCGGCAGATCGGCTCCAGCGGCACGAGCTCCAGCAGCTGTTGTCGCGCCATCCCGATGAAAGCGAAAAGCTCCTCCAGCACGGCGGGCAACGTGAGCACCGAAGGACCTGTGTCAAAGCGGTAGGCGCCCAGGCGCAGTTCACCGGCTTTGCCCCCCAGGCGCTCGTGCTGTTCCAGCACCAGCACGCGAGCGCCGATCCGGGCAAGATGCACAGCGGCGCTCAGCCCTCCGAGCCCGCCGCCGATGACAATGACCCGCGGTCTTCGGATCTCCATCGCTTTCCAAGGTACTCCCAGTAGATGAGTACAAGCCCCAGCATGGCAAAGCCGTAGAGGAAGTCCTCCACGGGAATCGTGCCCAGACGTATGCCCAGGTAGTACGGAGCATAGTAGTGCACAATGGGGCGCGCCGTGAGGTAGCCGTTGACAACCAGCTTGCCCAGAAGGAGAAAGCCAAGCGTGATCCAGAAACTGCGCCGTCGAAGCAGCCCGGTCCGCAGGATCCAGCGATCCAGAGCGAGCACGGCGATCGCCGAGCTCACGGCCAGCAGGCTGTATTCGGGCATCAGGGCTCTCTCCGATAGAATCGGACCACTTCCCAGAGGAAGATGGCGATAAAGCCGATGCAGGGGAAGAAGAGCAGCTCTTCGAGCGGCAAATTCAGCACCCGGATGCCGAGTGTGTAGCGGGGGTCAAAAGCCCAGTGCCCGCGCTCGGTTGCCCAGACATCCCAGATCCAGAAAGGCAGGCACATGCCCAGCAGGGCTCCGAAGAGCCGTCCGGGACGCGCCCAGATGGCGCGGCGCACATTGCGGTGAAAGCTCAGCGCAAACGGAGGGAGGAATGCCAGCGTGAGCAGAAGCAGGTATTCGCCCTTCATGCCTTCTGCCTCCAGAAAGCGGCAAGTCCGATAAGCCCCATACCCACGAACGTTTCCAGCACGTATCCGTGCACCAGATCCACAAGCGCACATAGCCCCACAAGGAGCCCGCCCAGCACCCACAGCGCCTGCGGCTCTGCCGGAAGCCTTTCCCCGAGCCAGCGCCGGTAGAGCAGGGTAAGGAGCAAGGCGACCACACCCCAGGTGAGGTAGTTCTGCACCGGAACGGTGCCCGATGTCCAGCGCCAGTAGCCGGCAATATGGCTTGCCATCGGCTCCAGAAGAACATCAACGCCCACGAGCCACAGCCCCAGGCGAAGGGCGTGCTCCAGGGGCGCCATGGCGGCGCGCCGGTACGTGGTCCAGACAATGCCCACCAGCAGGAGACCCAACCAGGCCAGGGGAATCACCACAGGCACGCCGGCAAGCTCCGGCTGCAGCACGCCGGTATACCGGTACGATCCGAACGGAAAGCCCGTCCGCACCCCGACGACCTCCAGTACCCAGGTTACGGTCCAGGTCAGCGCGGCAAATCCCCAGAAGTCCTGCCGATGAGCGACTGCGCTTGTGAGCACGCTCAGGCTCCAGATTCCCAGAAACAGGCTCGCTGTCCAGGGAGCAAGCTCCCTGAGCCAGCCTGTGGCAAGCGAGTAGGCGGCAAAAGGCGAAAGCCCCAGCAGAGCCCATCGAAGCCAGCGGGAGAGCATCATCATGTGCGAAGCCGCTTTTCGAGCCGTTCGAGGAAGGTTTCCACCATCTCGACGAGGCGTTCCTGGATACGCTCCTGCAGGAAGCGCTTCCCCAGCACCGGGGCAAGCCAGTGCACAGCGGCCAGACTGGGGCGCTCCAGGCGCATGCGAAACTCCAGTTCCAGGCGCACCTGAGCCGGACCTGTTCGCCGCAGCCGGGCACGGCATTCCATCCAGTCGGGGTCTTCTTCCGAGACCGAACGCCAGATGGCCAGAGAATCTCCTTCGGTGAGCAAGCGCACCCGGAAGTGATTGCGCTGGGGGGCACTGAAGGGGACCCGGGTTTCCGTCTCCCAGAGCCAGACCCCCTCGGAGAGCGGTTCGATGCGGCGCAGTCCCGGCAGGAGTTCCCGCAGCGAGCCGGGCTGGCGAACGTGCCAGAGCACCGCCTCCGGGGGAGCACTCCACTGCCGCACCGTTCGATGCGTGACCTCAAAGCGAACCGGTTCTGCCTGCGCCGAAACGAGCAGCACAGGCAAGCATAGCACACCAGCCAGCGCCTTCATGAAAAGAGCACCAGGCTGATCAGAAGAGCAAACCGAACCCAGCGCATAGGTGTTTCCTCCTCACTTCACCAGGGCGATGCCCGACCATCCCCGCAGACCCGGCACATCGGCTGGCCAGCCCGGGTGCTTCAGTGCCGCCCGCGCCCCCAGCAGGAGTTTGCGCGGCAGGGATACGGCGGCGCGTCGGCGGAAGACATCGTAGCCGGCGCGCTCGATCTCGTCCAGGATGCCCGCGTAGAGCCGACCCATGATGCGGGTGCAGATGCGTCCCCGCCGGCTTCGAAGCAGGGGTATTCCCCGCCAGGCGCGGCGATAGTAAGTGCGGGCGCGCTCGATCTGAAAGCGCATGAGCGCCCGAAAGGCGTCGTTGAGCACCCCCCGGGCGAGCTCCTCTTCCGTGTACCCGAACGCCTCCAGCTCCTCCAGCGGCAGGTAGATGCGACCGCGCCGGTAATCCTCCTCCACATCGCGCAGGATGTTCGTCAGCTGCATGGCGATGCCCATCTCGATAGCATGTTCCAGGGCCTGAGGACTGCGGTAGCCAAAGATATAGCACATGACCATCCCGACCACCGAAGCGACGCGATAGCAGTAGGTGTAGAGCTCTTCAAAGGTGGCGTATCGGGTCTTCTCCAGATCCATCTGGATGCCGTCGAGGAGCTCAGCGAAAAGTTCCGGGGGAATGGCAAAGCGCTGGATGGTATCCCGAAACGCCGGAAGCCAAGGATGGAGCTCATCAGGCGCAGCGGCGCCTTCCTGTAAGAGGGCGAGGAGATGGCGGAAATGGGCAAGCTCCTCCTGGAGCTGCGCTTTCTCGGCTATGGCGGCACGGTCTACGATGTCATCGGCCAGGCGGCAGAAAGCATAGACGGCATAGGCGCCGTAGCGGGTTGTTTTGTCCAGAACCCGGGAAGCCAGGTAGAAGGTCCGCGCATGCACGCGGGTGATTTCTCGACAGAGGGCGTAGGAATGGTGGAGCCAGGAGGTCATACTGCCTCTCCAACAAGGATGCGGCGGAACTCTCGCAGGGAATGGAAGACCCGATCGACCAGGTCCTGCTCCACCCAGCGGGGATCGGCGGCTCTGCCTCCGGCATACAGGCGGGCGCCGTACCGGTGGGCGGCATCCCGAATTGGGCTCAGGAGCGCCCGGAGGCGATCTTCAGGGACGGGCATCGAAAAACTCAGGCACAGAAGCCTGCTGTCCGGATGCCGTTGCAGCCAGACAAGCAGATCCGAAAGCGGGGTCCGAGCCCCGAGGAAATCAACGAGGAAGCCTTCGCTTTCCAGCACGTGCGCTGCCATGACCAAACCCAGCATGTGCTGCTCCTCTTCGAGCGCGGCACAGATCGCCCGTCCCCGCTCCATCCGCGGCGCAAAAGTCCGCTGCCGCAGGCTGTGGAGGACTTCCAGCAGCGTGTTGGAGGCAACGTGCTCCTCCGCAACCGAGAGCACTCCGTGCTCCCACTCGGAGCCGATGCGTTCCAGGACGGGGGTGATCACCTCATCGTAGAGCGTGGCCAGCTCATGGCCTGCCTGGATCCAGGCGTAGAGCTGCTCTCCGACCATGCGGCTGTCCCCGTCGATGAGCCAGCGATAGAGCCATTCCCGATAGCGTTCCCACGACGCAGAGGGTGCAATCTCAGAGGGCAGGATTGCCTCCAGCCGGTACCCCTGGGCTCGGGCGAAGGCAAGCACCTCGTGGGGGAGAAACTTCCGGTGTCCCCCCGGTGTGCGTACGCAGGGCAGTTTCTGCGCGTCGGCCCAGCGCTTGACCGTGGTCTCCGTCACACCCAGCAGCTCAGCGACCTGGCGGGTGCTCCAATATGGGGATGTGCGAATTTGCACGTTTTGTACGTTTTGTACGTTCTTGCGGAAGGTACAGACGCACCGGCTTCAAGTCAAGTGTCGGGGGGAAACTTCCTCCCGGCAGCCGGGCGTTGGCAGTCTACATGCAGGGGTCGACGATGGAGCTGGAGCCTTTTGCACGTCCGCGCGTGGTGGTGAGCGCCTGCCTGGAGTTCGAGGCTGTGCGCTACAACGGGGCGCGCATCCCGGATGCCGTCATCCGCATCCTGGCGCCCTATGTGGAGTTCCTGCCCGTCTGTCCGGAGGTAGCAGTCGGCATGGGCGTGCCCCGCGATCCGGTGCGGCTGGTGCAGACTTCCGAAGGGGTACGCATGTGGCAACCGGAAACGGGGCGGGATTGGACTGAGCCGATGCAGCAGTTTGCCTGTGCGTTTCTGGAGGGGATCGGACCGGTAGACGGCTTCATTCTCAAAAGCCGCTCGCCCTCCTGCGGCATCCGGGAGGTAAAGCTCTATCCGGAGCAGTCCCCTATCCCTGCCTCCGGCAAGGGCGCCGGGCTTTTTGCCCGGGCAGTTCTGGAGCGCTTTCCGGATTATCCGATTGAAGACGAGGGGCGGCTGACGAACCTGCAGATTCGGGAGCACTTCCTGACGCGCATCTTCGCCCTGGCGCTGTGGCGCCGCTACCGGGAGCGGGGGCGGGTGCGGGATCTGGTGGAGTTCCACACGCAGTACAAGCTACTGCTGCTCTACTACAACCAGAGCCTCCTGCAGAAGCTCGGACAGCTGGTGGCACAGGCACGGCATCTGCCCCGTGAGGAGCTCTTTGCTCGCTATGGAGAGCTTTTCCGCCGGGCGCTTGCGCGCATGCCCCGGACCGGAAATGCGGAGAATGTGCTTCTGCACGCCTTTGGCTACGTCTCCGATCGGCTCTCTGCGGCAGAGAAGGCGTATTTTCTCGACGTCCTGCTGCAGTTTCGCTGTCGTCAGCTTCCCTTAAGTGTTCCGGTGGCGCTGCTACGCGCCTGGATTGTGCGTTTTGATGAGCCGTATCTGAAGCGGCAACGCTTTTTCCTGCCCTATCCGCAGGAGCTTGTTACGCTCTACGATTCCTCTCGTGGTCGCGATATAGCTCAGAGGTAGTGCGATGCCGACGTGGTTGCTTGCGGGAATGCTTCTTTTGCAGGGTTCGGCGCCGGAAGCGCCCCCTGATACGCTGTTGCGGGAACGGCTGCTTGCCCATCAGCGGCATATGATGCTTGTGCTCGGCTCCTGGGCGGCGGGGAGCGTGGTGATCGGAGGATATCAGGCGCTGCGGGGCGATCGCTTCGTGCGTTTTGTGGGGTATCAGAACCTTGCCTGGGGAGCAATCGACGGGGCGATCGCGCTCTACGGCGTCCGGGATCTCGTGCGCAAGCGTTCCGGTCCGGAGCGGGACTGGGGTGCCGAAGCTCGTGCTTTCCGTCGCCTGCTGCTCCTCAATGCCGGGCTGGATGTGCTCTACATCACCGCCGGCGCTTTTCTGCTCTGGCAGGGGAAGGATGCGCGCTGGCGGGGAACGGGGCTGGGGATCGTCATTCAGGGTGCTTTCCTGCTGCTCCTGGACGGGATTGGGTATGTGCTGACTCCGGGAGGGTGAGCGATGCCGGATGTGGACGTGCTCCTGATCGGAAGCGGGCACAACGGACTGGTAGCCGCTGCGTATCTGGCCAAGGCGGGCTACCGGGTGCTTGTGCTCGAGCGCCGCTCCCGTGTTGGTGGAGCGGTCTGCACCGAGGAGATGTTCGGCGGATACCGGATGGATGTGGGAGGCTCGGCGCATATTCTCGTGCACCATACTCCCATCCTGAAAGATCTGGCGTTGGAGCGCTACGGGCTGGAATACATTGAGCTGGACCCGTTCCTGTGCGCCCCTTTTGAAGATGGGAGCATCCTGTATTTCTACCGGGATCTGGAGCGCACCTGTGCCTCTATTGCCCGCCTCAGCCCGGAGGATGCGGAGCGATACTGGGAGTTTGTCCACTTTTGGCGTCCGATCAACGAGGCGGTCTTTGAGGTCTTTTTGCAGACGCCTACCCCGGGGCGGCTGTTGCGTGCCGTCCTGCTGGGGCAGCTGCGCCACCGGAGCCGGCTTCGGGCGTTCCGCGGTTCGGGGCGGATCGAGACCCTGCGGCGCTTGATGACCAGCTACGGGCAGCTGGTCGGGGAGACGTTCCGAGACCCGAAGCTCAAAGCGGCTCTGCTCTGGTGGGCGGCGCAGAGCGGTCCGCCGCCGATCGAGATGGCTTCGGGGGATTTCCTGGGCTGGCATGCCCTGCTGCATACGCACGGGATCCGGCGTCCCCGCGGAGGGTCGGGCATGTTCACGCAGGCGCTGGCGCGCTTTCTTCAGGCGCACGGAGCCGAGCTGCGCACCGATGCCGAAGTCCGGCGTATTCTGGTCCGCGGCGGGCGTGCCTTCGGGGTGGAGCTTGCCTCCGGGGAGCGGATCGGTGCCCGGGTGATTATTTCCAATGCCCACGTCTGGGTGACCTTTCTGGAGCTGCTCGCCGAGGAGCTGCCCTCGGATTTCCGGCGTCGGGTGGAGGCGATTCGGGTGGGCAATGGTTTTGGGTTCGCCGTACGCGCCGCCGTGGATCGGCTGCCCGCGTACATCGCCGAGCCGAACGGACCCGACGGGCGCAGTCCGGCGCACATCGGGCTACAGTTGCTGTGCCCCACCCCGGAGTACCTCGAGCGCGCCTATGCCGATTACCTGCTCGGGCTCCCTTCCCGGGATCCGGCCGTGATCGTGATGACGTTTTCCGCCGTGGACCCGACCCTTGCCCCACCGGGCAAGCACGTGCTGTTCGCCTGGGCACAGTGGTTCCCGTACCGTCGCGCTGATGGGCGTCCCTGGGATGAGCACACCAGGGAGGAAGAGGCGCGCAAGATCTTCGGCGTCATCGAGCGCTTTGCTCCCGGCACGGCGGAGGCGGTTCAGGACTGGTACATCCAGTCCCCGGCGGATATCGAAGCACTGCACCGCATGCCCCGAGGCAACGTCATGCACGTGGAGATGAGCCTGGATCAGATGTTCTTCTTTCGCCCGTTGCCGGAGCTGTCCGCTTACCGGACGCCGTGGAAGGGGCTATTTCTCTGCAGCGCATCCATGCACCCGGGTGGCGGTATCTTCGGTGCTGCTGGCTATAACGTGGCCCGTGAAGTCCTTCGGGAGCTCAAGGCCCTATGAGCCGTCCTGTACTGGTCTGGTTCCGGCGTGATCTGCGCACCGAGGATCATGCCGCACTCTGGCATGCGGCGCAGACGCAGGGACCCGTGGTGCCTGTCTTCATAGTGGACCGAGAGCTTATCGCCGAGCTGCCCTCCGATGGGGCGATTTTCGACTTTCAGGCCGCCTGCCTGCAGGAGCTTGCCCGCCGGCTTGAAGCGCTCGGAGCCCCGCTCTGTATCCGCTACGGTCGGGTGGAGGAGGTCTTCTCGGTCCTCTTCCAGGAACTTGCCCCGAGGGCGATCTACTACAACCGGGACTATGAGCCCTATGCCCGAAGCCGGGATGCGGTCGTAGAGCGGCTTGCCCGCGCCTGGGGCATAGAGGTCAAAAGCTTCAAAGACCACGTGCTCCATGAGCCCTGGGAGGTGGCAACCGCCGAGGGGAAGCCGTTTACGGTCTATACGCCCTTCTATCGGGTCTGGCGCGCGCTTGCCAAACCGGAGCCCTTCGGGGAGCCGGAGCGTCTTGTGGGGGTGCCGGGGCTACAGTCCGAAGACCTGCCCACGGCCGAACGGCTGTCCCGGAAGCGAGAGGTTCCCACCTGGGCTGTGGAGCCCGGCATGGAGGCTGCCCGCCGGCGTTGGGAACGCTTTCGCCGCGGGGGGCTTCTGCACTACGCCGCACAGCGCGATTTCCCCGCCCTTGCGGAGGGCACAAGCCGCATGAGCCCACACCTGCGCTTCGGGACCATCTCCATTCGGCGCCTCTACGCCGATGCGGCGGCACTGCTCGAAGACCCCACCCTCCCCGCAGAGGTCCGCACCTCGGTTGAACAGTTTCTTGCCGAGCTGGCCTGGCGGGAATTCTTCCAGCATGTGCTCTGGCATTTCCCTGAGACGCCGCAGCGGAGCTTTCGCCGCTGGATGGACGATTTCCCCTGGGAGGGCAGCGAAGAGCATTTCCGCGCCTGGGTTGAGGGGCGTACGGGCTATCCCCTAGTGGATGCCGCTATGCGGGAACTGAAACAGACGGGCTATATGCACAACCGGGCGCGGATGGTGGTGGCCTCCTTCCTGGTCAAGGACCTGCACCTGGACTGGCGCTGGGGAGAGCGCTACTTCCGCAGTCGGCTCCTGGATGGGGAGCTGGCGGCAAACGTGGGCAACTGGCAGTGGGCAGCCTCGGCAGGGGTGGATGCCCGTCCGCTGCGCATCTTCAATCCCGTCTTGCAGAGCAAGCGCTTCGATCCGGAGGGTCTCTACATCCGGCGCTGGGTGCCGGAATTGGCTGCGCTTCCGCTCGATTACCTGCACGAGCCTTGGCGGATGAGCCCGCAAGAGCAGGCAAGGTGGGGTCTGCGGCTTGGGCGCGACTATCCGTACCCGATCGTTGACCATGCCGAGCGCGCCGCTCGCTTTGCCGAGCGCTTTACTCAGCTCAAGCGTCATACAGAAACCCGCAGGGACTAACCATGAAGCTCCATCGGCTCTTCCGGCAACAGTGGGTTCCGGCTCCGTTGGAGGAAGTCTTCGCCTTTTTCGACCGACCGGAAAATCTCAACGAGATCACTCCACCGAGCCTGCATTTCCGGCTGCTTACGCCCTCGCCTGTTCCCATGCATCAGGGAGCGCTCATCGACTACAGCATCCGACTCCTGGGCATGCCGCTTCGCTGGACCACGTACATCGCCGTCTATGAGCCACCCCACTGTTTTGTGGACGTGCAGCTTCGAGGACCTTACAGCTTCTGGCACCACACGCACCGCTTTGAGTCCCACCAGGGGGGCACACAGATCACCGATGAGGTGCTGTACCTGTTGCCCTTCGGCGTGCTGGGACGTCTGGTCCATGCGCTCTGGGTGCGCCACCAGCTGGAATACATCTTCACGTACCGTCAGGCGCGCATCCGGGAACGCTTTGGCGGAGAAGGCTAGGTCGTTTTCGAGCAGGGAAGGTGCGTCTGCCTCCCGGCGTCATTGCCGGGAGCTCCAGAGCTGCGTATATTACGATTAGCGGGTGAGGAGCTAGCTCGGATCTCGTCTGCCCCATACAGCGGAAGGTGCTTCCAGAGCTCGCAACGTTAATGTGCAGGGTCCCTGTACCGGCGCTTCAGGAGCATGGTAGCTGAGCTTCTGGCCAAACCCGATACCCCGCTTCTCGAGCACCTGGAGGAGGTGACCCGCCTGGGCGCGGAAATCGCCCGCCGGCTGGGGCTGTCCCGAGAGCTGCGCACGAAAGCGCTCCTGGCCTGTGCCCTGCACGATATCGGCAAGGCTACCTCGGACTTTCAGGACTACATCCGGGGACGCCGCAAAAAAGCCTATCCCCACGCGCTGGCCTCGCTTCCCTTCGTGCTCGTGGCGGAAGGGATGCTCAATCCGAAGCTGGGACTGGAGCCAGCCCGCTACGAAGCCACCGCTGCGGTGCTCTCGCACCACTCGCCGCTGGGTCCGGAGCTCTACAAGGGCTACGAAAAACCGGAGTACCATCCGACGCTGGAAGAGGCGCTCCGTGCGCTCTGGGAGCGGCTTATGGCGTATGGCGCAGACGGGCTTCCTGTGGTGGACGTGCTCTGGCAGCAGGTACAACACCTCTTGTCTTGCTCCCCGGCAGCACTGCTCGATATGCCCCAAGGGGGGAAAGAGGAGAGCTGGACGCTGCGCGGTCTGCTCCAGCGCTTGCCGGTGGAGGATTTCGCCTGCGTCAAAGCCGTGTTGCACCTGGCCGACTGGCTCGCCTCGGCAAAATGGACAGACCCGGGACCGCTCTTCCTGCAGGCGGGCAGCCAGGCTGTGCGGGCGCATGTAGCCCAGCTCAAGGGACCTCTGCGGGCTTTTCAGCAGAGAGCCGAGCAGACTCGGAACGCGCCGAGGCTCTGGCTCCGGGCACCTACGGGCACGGGCAAGACCGAGGCGCTGCTGCTCTGGGCGGGCGATGCGGAGCGGCTCATCTACCTGCTTCCCACACAAGCCACGACCAACGCCATGTGGCGCCGACTCCAGAAGGTGTACGGGGAAGCGCGCGTCGGGCTTGCCCACGGGCGGGCCAGTTACCTGCTCCGGCAAGAGGCGGACGAAGACCCGCTCGATGCGCGCCTCTTCGGGTCTGTCTTTGCCCGGCCGGTCACGGTGGCCACGCTCGATCAGTACCTGCTTGCCCATCTGCACGGACGGCACTGGGAGGAGCGCCGTAGCCTCGTGCGCCGGGCAACGCTCGTTCTCGATGAAATCCACGCCTACGAACCCTACACGCTGGGGCTGCTCCTTGAAGGCCTGCGCCGGGAGCCCCCAGCCCGACTGGCGCTGGCCAGCGCCACGCTTCCCGAACCGCTTCTGGAGCTTTTTCCCAGAGGCGAGCTCGTAGAGGCCGAGCCCGAACTCTGGGCGCGCTGCCGCCATCGGCTCACGCTCCGGGAAGGGACGCTCCTGGAAGAGGGGGTTGAAGGGGCGTTAGCGCACGCCCGAGAAGGGAAGAAGGTGCTCGTGGTGGCCAACACCGTCCGGGATGCGCAGGCGTTCTACCGAAAGCTTCAGGAGGCGGGCTGGGAGCTGCGGGAGCTGCTGCATGCCCGCTTCATCTTCCGTGACCGGCAGCGGAAGGAAGCGCGCGTGAGCCGTCCCGAGCTGGGCACGATCTTCGTTGCCACGCAGGTTGTGGAGGTGAGCCTGGACATCTCCTACGACGTGCTCCTGACCGAGATCGCCCCGGTGGATGCGCTCGTGCAGCGCATGGGGCGCGTCAACCGGCAGGGGGAGCTGCCGCCAGCGCCGGTGTTCGTGTACACGAGCTGGACGGAAGGAAGCCGGCGCATCTATGGCGAGGAGATGCTCTCCTGGAGCCGGGACATCCTGGCAGGGCTGCCTCCGGAGCCGAGCGATAGCGACCTGAAAGCGGCAACCGAAGCGCTCTACCAGCAGGTCATGGCAGGCAAGGAGTGGAATGAGGAGCTGCGCCTGGGGCAGGAGACGCTTGATGAGCTTCAGCGCACGCTCGGTTGCTACACGATTGACCTGGCCGATGAGGAGCTGCGGGAGCGCTTTGCCACCCGGCGCGGGATGGTTTCGGTGGAAGTGCTGCCTGCGCAGTTTTGTGAGGAAGCCTACGCGCTGCGGGAGCGAGGTGAAGGCTGGCGCTTGCCGGAGCTTCTGGTGCCGGTGCCGATTTGGTGGCTGAAGGCGAGTCCTGAAGCCTTTGGGGGACTTTCGGACTTGGGGCTTATTCAGACGCAGCTTCCCTACGATGTTGAGCTGGGGTTGGGGTTCTCGGCAGAAGGAGAACTGCTCGGAGTGGGGGTAGTGCTGGAGTGAGCGCTGGTAGGAGGCTGCTGCACGGGTCGGGCTGGGCATCTACGAGGGGGCTGTGGGAGAATGTCCCGGCGGGGTGGAGGATGGCTCGATGAGCAGGCGTGCTCCAGGCTGGTAGGTAAGGTAGTACCAGAGCCATTCGCTCAGCACGGCGAATCGGTTCCGGAAGCGGATGAGGGTGACAATGTGCACCGCGGCCCAGAGGAGCCATGCCAGGAAGCCGCCGAAGTGCAGGTTCGGTGGGAGGGCAGCCACAGCACGAGCGCGCCCAATCGTTGCCAGGATGCCGCGGTGACGGTAGCGGAAGTGCGGGCGTCGAGCTGGTGGGCGTCGGGCACAGAGCAGGCGCGCCACGAAGCGTCCTTGCTGGAGAGCAACCGGAGCCAGAGCGGGCAATTCCCCGAAGCGGGGGTCTCGGAAGCAGGATGCATCTCCGATGACGAAAATCTCGGGAAACCCTGGCACAGAGCAGTCTTCAGCGACGATGACACGACCGGAACGGTCCAGTGGGACACCGAGGCTACGCAGGAAGTCGGGTGCCTGTGTGCCGGCAGCCCAGATGACTGTGCGTGCAGCGAGGAATTCCCCGGTACTGAGGAGCACGCCGGTGGGCTGGATGTCGGTGGCACGCACGCCGAGGCATACGTTCACCCCCAGCTCTGTGAGGTCCCGGAGTGCTCGGGCGGAGAGTTTCGGTGGGAAGCTGGGCAGCAGCCGCGGTCCTGCCTCCAGGAGGACAACCCGAATATCTTCGGGGTTGAGCTGGGGGAAATCCCGGGTCATCGTGAAGCGCCCGATTTCAGCCAGAGCGCCGGCAAGCTCCACACCGGTCGGACCACCGCCGATGACGACGAAGGTCGTATATGCACGGGCTTCCTCCGGATCGGGGCAACTGGCAGCCAGTTCGTAGGCTTCCAGAATGCGACGCCGCAGCTCCAAGGCATCTTTGAGGGTCTTGAGCGGGGGAGCAAATTGCCGCCAGTGGTCGTGTCCGAAGTAGTTCGGGCAACTCCCGGGCGCCAGCACGAGGAAGTCGTAGCCAATAGCTCCGCTGTGCCGGCAGAGCACTTCGCGCCGCTGGGGATTGACGGCGGTGACCTCGTCGAGCACGATGGAGACGGTCGGGCAGCGGTGGAAGATGCTCCGAATCGGAGCAGCGATATCGGCAGGGGAGAGCGCCGCGGTCGCCACCTGGTAGAGCAAGGGCTGGAAGAGGTGATGGTTGGTTTTGTCGATCAAGACAATCTGCATCGGGACACGGCAGCGGCAGAGGCGACGTGCAACTTCGATGCCTCCGAAACCAGCTCCGACGATGACGACGCGAGGAGGCGGGGACGGTGTGCCGGAGCTATTTCCCATGGGGAGCTTCTGGGGAGACCAGCGTGAAGTGATCGCCGTTATTCCCGACGTGGATTTGGAGGACTCCGGCACGGGTCAGGCGGACCAGAATCTGGGCAGCGCGGCGGCGGGAAATGTTGACCAAGCGGGCGAATTCAGCAACGGTGATTTTCCCATGGCGTTCCAGGAACTCGAATAGCAGGCGCTCACGGCGCCCAATGGTGAGAGTGACCGGTGGGGCATCCGGGCGCTGGGCAGCCAGCAGGCGGACCATCTCCCGGCTGGCCAGGACGGATTGGTCCTTGTAGCGGATGAAGACCGGCGCAGGGTTCTGGCGGCGTCCGGGAACAACGACCCGATGAGGGCGCTTCGGGCTGGGAGCAACGTAGACGACCACGACGTCTTTGCCCTCTACACTGATGATCCAGATGGTGGCATCGAGCGGCGGCTCGATGTAGAAGGAGCATACCAGTGTCAGCAGCTCGACGTCCTGTTTCTCGCTCTCAACACCGACGATTGTGCGGTCGTCATCCACGCCCAGCAGGAGATAGCCGCCTTCGGTATTGGCAAAGGCACAGAGCTCTCGGGCAATCTTCTCCGGGGAGCTGAAACGGCGCTTGAATTCAACGGTCTGTGATTCCCCGCCGGTAATGAGCTCTTGAAGCTGCTGGCGTGTCATGCTGCGGACCGTGCGGCTCTGGCGTCAGAGTCAGGCTTAGCTTTCTCGATAGCGCTGCAGCGGCAAGGGGACCCACCACGTGTTTGCCCAGTATCCCGGGCGAACAGGGTAGAAGTGCACGTTCTGGAAGCGGCGGTGGTATGCTGCTGGGTAGTCAGGCGACCACAGGAACGTGTAGGGCTGTTCCTCATGGATGATGCGCTGGAATTCCCGCATGTAGGCAATGCGCTTCTGCGGGTCGAACTCCCGGCGATTCTTCTCCAGCAGCTCGTCAACCCGTTTGTTGATGAAGCCCACGTAGTTCGAGCCTCGGTTGAGAGCTTGCGAGGAGTGCCAGATTTGGTACGGATCGCTCGGGATTGGGTCGGCAACCCAGCCGAGGATTGTTGCGTCGAACTGGTGCGAGCGGATCTGCTGCAGGAAGGTTGCCCACTCGAGCTTCTGGACGCGGGCACGGATGCCGACCTTGCGGAACTCGTCTGTGAGGATGACGGCGATGTTCTCGCGGATTTCGTTGCCGGCGTTGATCAGGAAGGTGAACTCGAAATCAACGCGACGCCCGTCGATGACCTTGTCGAGGACACCGTCGCCATTGGAATCGGTCCAACCAGCTTCGGCAAGGAGTTGGCGAGCACGCTCGGGATTGTATTCGTAGGGCTTCAGTGTGCTATCGTACTCGGGACGTCCGGGATAGATGGGACTCTCGACCGGTCGGGCGTAGCCGAGCATGAGCGTGCGGATGAGCGCCTCGCGGTTGACCAGGTGCGAGAGCGCCTGGCGGACACGCTTGTCGGCGAAGAAGGGACGGCGCAAGTTCCAGCCGATGTACGTGTAGCTGGTCTGGGCGTAGGTGACCTTCCGCAGATGCGGTGTTGCTGTGGTATCGAGCATCTCATCGAAGAGCTTCGGGGGAATGTAGGGCATGAAGTCAATGTCGCCGTTTTTCAGAGCGCTCAGGGCGCTGGTACGCTCGGTGATGACGCGGTAGACAATCTGGTTCGGGTACCGGCGTGCCCACGGGTTGTTGTCGCCGTTCCAGTAGCGCTCATTGCGGCGCAGGCGGACGTACTCGGTGGTTTTCCACTCGTGGAGCACGTAAGGACCGCTGCCGACGATATACTGTGGGCTGCGGGAACGCTCCGGAGCACGGAACCAGGTGGCAAACTCTTGCACTGCAGGGTTGCGGGCAGCTGCAGCAGTGTCGTTGGTTTCGGCAATGGTGTATCGGTCGGTGAGCCCTTGGGGATCGAGGATATGCTTCGGCAAAATGGGAAGCCCGCCGAGGAAGTACTCGGCCAGGAAGTACGGTTCCCGCATGCGGAAGATGACTGTGTACGGGTCCGGTGTCTGGACGTCGGCGACGTTGTCGTAATAATTACGCAGGGCGGCAGCCTCGACGATGTAGGGATTTTTGACCGCCTTGAAGCTGAAGAGCACATCGGCGCTCGTCAGTGGGTGACCGTCCGAGAAGTGGACGCCCCGCCGGAGACGAAAGCGGTAGGTGAGGTGGTCAGGGGAAATCTCCGGTAAGCTGTCGGCGATATTGGGCTGTAGCTCCAGTGTCTGCGGGTTCTGGAAGAGGAGCGATTCGAAGATGTGGGTGTAAATTTCCTGGCTGGTGGCGTCGTTTGCCGTCAGCGGATTGAGGCTCTCCGGATCGGAGAGGATGTGGATGACCACCCAGTCGCCCGGAGTCGGGCGGGTGGTGTCAATGCCTTCCAGCGAGAAAGCACGCTGGTCGCTGCCGCAGCCCAGGAGCAGAGGAAACATGCAGACCAGGGGAAAACCAAGGCGATGCCAACAGCGGAGCCGCGTTTCCATTGTCTGCCGTTGAGCTATTGGACACAGAGGCGAGCCGCTCCGGTTCAGCGCTGTTCGCGTCGGGTCTTGAGCTTGCGCAGTTGCCGAACAAGAACGTCCACGGCTTGGTTGAGAGCAGCCAGGTAGCTATCGGCTCTCTCCTTGACCACGAGCTCCGTGCCGTCAGCATTGAGGCGGACCTCGATGTGCTTGAATCCGCGCTCTTCCTCCAGCACAACATGTGCCCGGAGAAGTCCGGGATGGAATCGCGTGAGCTTCTGCAGTTCCCGCTCAACCGTCTCGTGCAATTCCGGCGGTGCTTTGAAGTGCCGGGCAGTGACCGTGATCTCTACCATTCTGGCTTCCTCTCGGGCAACCCATTCCCTGGCGGATGCAAAGTTAGCAGATGGCGCCTTTTCCACAAGACAGCGCTCAGGGCAGGAGCATCGGGAGCTGGAGCACGAGGGCGAGGCTGAGGGTCAGCATACTGCCGCTCAACCAGAACGACCGCCGCAGTGGCGCAGAACTGGGCAACTGGGACGAGAGGGGCTCGAGAGCTGTGTCGCGGACAGGGATGAAGCTGTAGCCAACCTCTGCGCGGAGGCTCTCCAGCAGGGACCCGCGCGCAGCCGCGTCGAAGCGCAAAGCGGTTCCTGCGCCAAGCCGGATGCCCGGGCGGAGCAGCCACTGCTTCCGGTAGATGCCACCGCTGCGCACGTCCTCAGGCACGGAGGTTCGGACAGTTTCCTGCCAGAGAAACTTCAACGGGATGATGCCCACAGCAGCGTGGAGGTAGCTCCGAAACTGGGTCGAAAAAGGGTGCCATTCGGCTCCGAGCCAGACCGGTATGAAACGGAGGTGGAGTACCGCACGCACCACCCGTTCTCCCTGTCGTTGCTCTTCCTGCAGCCATTGTCGGTCGGTATGGTCGAGCTGGAGCTGCCACAAGCCAACCCCGAGGCGGAACTTCCAGCAGGAGTCCAGAGGCACACGCAAGCCCAGTGTGAGAGCTTCCCCCGGTGGGAACGTGGTCGGGAACGTCGTGGCGTGGGTCAGCTCGCGGTAGGACTGGAGAAATTCCGTCCCCTCCCAAGAGAGCAGCATGCCCAGCTCGGCGGAGAATTCCAGCCAGAGCGAGCGCGTCGGCAGGGTATCCGGAGCTGCGGTCGTCACGCCGGTGGCGAGTCCCAACCACAGCAGTACGCAGCGCATCAGAGGATGCGTTTCCCCATCAGCGATGCGATCAGTTCTGCAGCGACCACGGCGCTGGTATTGCGGTTGTCCAGGATCGGATTGACCTCGACGACATCGAGGGAGTGTGCGCCCCCGGATTCAGCGATAGTTTCCATCAGCAGGTGAGCTTCGCGGTAGCTCAGCCCGCCAGGCACGGGGGTTCCAACGCCGGCAGCAACGGATGGATCGAGCACGTCGACATCGAAGCTGACGTGCAGGTGGTCAACGCGCTGGCGTAGGTACTGCAGTGCTTCCAGGGCAATGGGGTAGATCCCCCGGCGGTCTATGTCCTGCATGGTGTAGACACGCAGCCCTGTCGTTCGGATCAGCTCCCGTTCTCCAGGGTCGAGCGAGCGGACGCCGAGGAGGACAACGTCGGCGCACTCTGCCATGGGGTGAAAGCCTGCAAGCGTTGTCAGCTCCGGGGTCCCGTAGCCAAGGATGACAGCCAGCGGCATACCGTGGATATTCCCCGAGGGAGTACTCTCCGGGGTATTCAGATCGCCGTGAGCATCGATCCAGAGGATGCCCAGACGCTTGCCGTGGTGGCGACACCAGCGGGCAACCCCCGCAACGGAGCCAATGCTCATGGAATGGTCGCCGCCGAGAGCCAGTGGAGTGTGCCCTTCGGTCAGGAGGTGCCAGACGACTTCGCTCAGGAGGCGGCAGGCGCGAGCAATTTCGGGCAAATACTTGAGCCTCGGGTCGTAGATGTCCTGGACTTCCTGCGTGTGGATGGCGATATCTCCGCGGTCGAGCACGGCATAGCCGAGCTCGCGGAGCCGTTCAGCGATGCCGGCAATGCGGAGCGCGGAAGGTCCCATGTCGACGCCGCGTCGTCCGGCGCCCAGATCCATTGGAAAGCCGATGAGGGCGATGGAGTGCATGCGCCTCTAGCACAGCAGTTCCAACAGGAGAGCCAGTGTAGAGCGCAGCTCCTTGCGGTGGACGACGCGGTCAACAAAGCCGTGGTCTTGGAGGAATTCTGCCCGTTGGAACCCTTCCGGGAGCTTGCGCCGGGTGGCTTGCTCGATGACTCGCGGTCCGGCAAAGCCGATGAGGGCTCCGGGTTCGGCCAGGATGATGTCCCCGAGCATGGCAAACGAAGCAGTCACGCCGCCTGTGGTCGGATCGGTCAGCACGGTGATGTAGGGCAAGCGTGCTTCGGCAAGACGGGTCAGGGCTGCCGCTGTTTTTGCCATCTGCATCAGCGAGAGTGCCCCTTCTTGCATCCGAGCCCCTCCCGAAGCGCATAGTACAATGAGAGGCAGCTGCTGCTGCAGAGCATCGACGACAGCACGGCGGAATTTCTCCCCGACCACGGACCCCATGCTCCCGCCGATGAAGGCGAAGTTCATGCAGCCAAATACAATCGGACGCTCGGCCAGGCGCGCCAGTCCGGTGGTGAACGCCTCGTTGAGCCCGGTGGAGCGATACGCGTCCTGCAAACGCTGCCAATAGGGCTTGGTATCGACGAAGTTGAGAGGATCTGCCGAACGCAATTCGGTGTGCCTTTCCTGGAAGCTCCCGGCGTCGAGCAGGAAATCAATGTACTGCTGGCTTCCGATGCGGAAGTGGTAGTGACAGTGCGGGCATGTGTAGAGGTGCTCTTCGAGCTGCTTCTTGTAGAGGATGGCGTTGCAGCGGGGGCATTTTGCCCAGAGTCCCTCGGGAAGCTCCCGCTGTTGGGTTTCCTCAATGTTGGGCTTCTTCCGCAGAAACCATGCCATCGGGTCTTCCTCGAGGCAGGTGACACGGACAGACACTTCAATTTAGGGCGCCCCGGGGGAACGGTCGTTAGGCAAGCTTCCCGGAGCGGCTTCCTCGCCAGCCCCGGAGGAAGTCTACAACGCCCAGGGCACGACGTCCTTCGCGTTGAAGTTCGAGAATCTCCACGGCACCTTCGGCGCAGGCGACTAGGAAACGCTCCTGCCTTATGGAGAAGGTTCCGGGCTCACCGATGGATTCCGGCACGGTGCGGGCGCGTAGGAAGCGGAGACGTTCCCCATCCAGGAGTGCCCAGGCACCCGGCTCCGGGGAGAGCCCGTGGATCCAGCGCCGGACTTCTTCCGCAGGGCGATCCCAGCGGAGATGGCAATCCTCTGGACGGATTTTCGGGGCAGAGGTGGCTTGCCGGTGGTCTTGTGGGCGCGGCTGCACCGTCCCTGCCAGAAGCCCGCGTACGGTCTCCACGGCAACTTCTGCCGCCAGTGGCATGAGCAGGTCATGGAGTTCTCCAAACGTTGCTTCGGGAGGGACAGGCACGGCACGTTGGAGCAGAATGGCGCCGGCGTCAACCTGCTCCTCCAGGACGAAGCTGGTTACGCCGGTGAGCTCCTCACCCCGGATGATTGCCCAGTGAATGGGCGCCGCACCACGGAGCCGCGGCAGAAGGCTTGGATGGACGCAGAAGGCAGTGTGACGCACGCAGCGGTAGACGACCGGTGGCACAATCCGGAAGGCAACCACGACGAGGAAATCGGGGGGTTCGGCACAGAAGCGCTCGACGAACGCCGGTTCCCGCAGCGATGCCGGTTCCCAGACCGGAATGCCCAGGCGCAGCGCTGCCTCTTTGACGGCAGAAGGGCGCCGGCGCAGTCCACGTCCCTGCACGGTGTCCGGGGTTGTGACAACCACGGAGACACCAAACTCCCGGTGTAGCGCCTCCAGTGCCGGCACGGCAAAGCGCGGTGTCCCCATGAAAACCAAGCGCATGCCTCAGTTCCTCCACTGGGTCCACAGGAAGAAGAGGGCAAAAGCCACCACCACGCTCCCATAGAGCAATCGCAGGGTGCGGGAGGAGAGCACAAGCGCCAGACTTCCCCCAAGATACGCCAGCGGGATACTCCCGAGCAGGAAGGGGAGCAAAACCTGCGGGGCAACGTGCCCTAACCACGCGTGGGCGACCGTCCCCGGGAGCGCCATGCCGGCAACGCAAACCAGCGAGGTTGCCAGAGCTCGCTTCAGTGGGAAGCCGAAGCCGTGCGTAAGGACCGGTACCAGGATAATTCCCCCGCCGATTGCCAGGAGTCCACTGACCATCCCTGTTCCGAAGCCGAGCCCGAGCAGGGAAAGAGGTGATGGGGCAAGCGGTGGGGGCGCGCTCGCTGCCGGAGAGGCGTCACCGCCGCGCCAACTCTCCCACAGGAAGCGGAGTCCGACAGCCAACAGGAGAGCGCCGGTGAGGAGCATCAGGATGGAGCCGCCAATCCACCGTGTCAGCAGCGCGCCGAGGAGTGTGCCGGGCACCCCACCGAGCAGAATCCCCGCACTGGTGCCCCAGTCCACCAGCCGGTGGCGCCAGTAGGCAGCAATTCCGGAGAGAGCCGTGGGGATAATTGCCGGCAGCGGTGTTGCCAGCGCAAGGAGCGGCTCGACCCCGGCAAGGCGCAAGAGCGGCGTGGCAAGCAGTGCCCCGCCAATGCCGAACAGTCCTGAAAAGAGCCCGACCGCCGCGCCGATCAGTAGGAACTCCATCGGGCAGGCTTACTCTACCACGATATTGACGAGGCGATTGGGAACAACAATGGTCTGCCGAATGCGCCGCCCGGCCAGGAAGCGCTGGACCGTTGGATGTTCCAGGGCATGACGTCGGAGTTCTTCCTCGGAGAGCCCTTGCGGGAGCTGCACCTTTGCCCGGACTTTCCCATTGACCTGGAAGACAACCTCGACCTGGCGCGGGGTGGCTTTCTGCGGGTCATAGTCAGGGAAGCGTTGCAGGACAATGGAGTCCGCGTGTCCGAGCCGGTGCCAGAGCTCTTCAGCAATGTGTGGGGCAAAGGGCGCCAGGCACAGCAGGAAGGGTTCCAGCAGTGCCCGTGGACGCCGCTCCATCCGCTGGACCTCGCCGACAAAGACCATCATCTGGGCGATAGCGGTGTTGAACCGCAGCCCTTCGATGTCTTCGCTCACTTTCTTGAGGGTGCTGTGGAGCAGAAACTCCTGCTCGGGCGTCAAGGGGTCATCGGTGATGGCGTGGGACAGCGAGCCATCTTCCTCCACGAAGAGGCGCCAGACCCGGTTTAAAAATCGCGCGACACCTTCGATGCCCTTCGTAGACCACGGCTTGGTTGCCTCCAGCGGTCCCAGGAACATCTCGAAGAGGCGGAGAGCATCGGCACCGTAGCGGGCAACGACGTCATCGGGATTGATGACGTTCCCGAGCGATTTCGACATCTTCCGTCCGTCCTCGCCCAGGATGAGCCCTTGGTGGAAGAGGCGGTGGAAGGGTTCAGGGGTGGAGACGTAGCCGTAGTCGTAGAGCACCTTGTGCCAGAAGCGGGCATAGAGCAGATGGAGCACCGCGTGTTCCGCCCCACCGATGTAGAGGTCTACCCCATTGGGCTGCATCCAGTAGCGCTCCTTCTCTGGGTCGCAGAACCAGGCGTCGTTGTGCGGGTCCAGGTACCGGAGGTAGTACCAGCAAGAGCCTGCCCACTGGGGCATGGTGTTGGTCTCGCGGCGTGCCCACTTGCCCGTTTTCTGGTCGTAGACGTTGACCCACTCCGGGATGGCTGCCAGGGGAGATTCGGGACTCCCTGTTGGCTGGAAAGAGACGGTCTCTGGTAGCAGGAGCGGTAGTTCGTCGAGTTCCAGTGCCCGGCGGGTGCCGTCCTCGTAGTAGAGAATCGGGATGGGCTCGCCCCAGTAGCGTTGCCGGGAGAAGAGCCAGTCCCGGAGCTTGTAAGAGACGGCACGGCGTCCATGCCCGGTGGACTCCAACCAGGCGATCACGCGCTCTTTTGCCTTCGCGGTCGGCAGTCCGTCCAGGGAAATGCCCTCGGCAGAGGAGTTGATCCCGATACCCTCGTCGGTGAAGGCGGCTTCGAGGATATCCCACGGGCTTCCATCGGCAGGGGCAACCACCTGCTTGATCGGCAAGTGGAAGGTGCGAGCAAACTCGTGGTCACGCTCGTCATGGGCAGGCACCGCCATGATCGCACCAGTCCCGTAGTGCGGCAGGACGTAATCCGCAATCCAGATAGGGAGCCGTTCTCCGGTAGCAGGATGGAGCGCATAGGAACCGGTGAAGACGCCAGATTTCGGGCGCTCACCCAGGCGCTCCTGTTCTAGCCGGCGTGCGACCTGGTACTGGTATTCCGTCACTGCTGGGTGCTGGTCTGGTGTGGTCAGTTCAGCAACCAGAGGGTGTTCGGGTGCCAGCACCAGGAAGGTCGCCCCGAAGAGCGTATCCGGGCGTGTGGTGAAGACACGGATGACGAGTCCCGGCTTCCCCAGCACGGGAAAGAGGATTTCCGCCCCGAAGCTCTTGCCGATCCAGTTCCGCTGCATTTCCTTGGTCGCTTCCGGCCACTCCAGCCCTTCCAGGTCCTGCAGTAGCCGTTCAGCATACGCGGTGATGCGGAGCATCCACTGCTGCAGCGAGCGGCGTTCGACCGTATAGCCTTTTTCCCGCCATTCCTCAACCTCTTCGTTTGCCAGCACCGTTCCGAGCTCAGGGCACCAGTTGACGGGCATCGTTGCCAAGTACGCCAGGCGAAAGCGGTCTTGGTACTGCTGGATTTCCAGCGGGTCGCGGAGAGCCTCTGGCAGCGGGAGTTCGGCAATCGGGCGTGCCCGTTGCTCGGCTGGGTCGTACCAGGAGTTGTACATCAGTGTGAACATCCACTGTGTCCACTTGTAGTAGCGTGGGTCGGTGGTCAGGATTTCCCGCGACCAGTCGTAACTGAAGCCCAGCATTTTGAGCTGGCGCCGGAAGTTGGCAACGTTCTGCTCGGTGGCAATCCGCGGGTGAATTCCCGTCTGCATCGAGAACCGTTCGGTGGGCAACCCGAAGGCGTCAAACCCCATGGGGTGGAGCACGTTATACCCGCGCATGCGCTTGTAGCGGGCTACAATGTCCGTGGCAGTATACCCCTCCGGATGTCCAATATGCAGCCCCGCAGCGCTCGGGTAGGGGAACATGTCCAGGACGTAGAACTTCGGCACTCCCGGTCGTTCCTCGACTCGGTAAATCTGCTGCTCTTCCCACCAGCGCTGCCATTTGGCTTCAATTTCAGCGAAGGGATAGGACATGGGCGCGAGCGCTCACGCGGTGGAACACGCCAATTGGCAAGGCAACAAACTTACCAAAATCCCGTCAGCAGCTTACTGCCGCGGGAAAAGCCCGGAGGTATATAGAGCAAGTTGGGAAGCGTTGGCTAACTTTGTAGCTCTGCAGACGAACTCGATTCCCCGATGGACGTCTGGGAAGCGGTTGTGCTCGGCATTGTTCAAGGGGTGACGGAGTTTCTGCCCATCAGCAGTACGGCGCACGTCACGTTAGCAGGGATGCTCTTGGGGGGGAACCCCCAGGCGGTAGCAGCGCAGTGGACTGCTTTCCTTGCGAGCCTTCAGCTCGGGAGCCTGGCGGCATTGGGGTGGTACTTTCGGCAGGATCTCAAGCAGGTGGCAAGTGCCGTGTGGGCTGGACCCTCCGCCAGGGAAGGGCGGCGGCTTGGGCTGGCTATTGTGGTCGGGACGCTCCCCATTGGAGTATTCGGGCTGCTGTTGAAGCCGGTCATAGAAGGTCCGCTCACGAAGGAGCCACTGCTCATTGCCGGGGCGCTAGGAGGGGGCTCGCTTGTGATGGCGCTGGGAGAGTTCCGCCGGGGAAAGCGGCAGCTGGCTGATATTGGCTGGCGGGAAGCGCTTCTGATCGGATTGGGGCAGGTGCTCGCGCTCCTTCCCGGGAGTTCGCGCTCCGGGATGACACTCGCTGCCGGAATGCTTCTGGGAGTGCAGCGTGCCGATGCCGCCCGGTTCGCCTTCTTGCTCGGGATTCCTGCCATTGCTGCTAGCGGAGGACTGGAGCTCATGGCGCTGCTGCGCCATGGTTCGGCGTTCTCGTGGCAGGCATTCGGGGGAAGCTTCCTGGCGGCATTCCTGAGTAGCTACGCTGCCATTGCCTTCTTGCTCCGGTATGTCCGGAGTCATAGCCTCTGGGTCTTCATCCTCTACCGGCTCGTGCTTGCCGGAGGGGTGCTCATTGGTGTGTTCCATACAGCGTAAGGAGACTGCGATGCCGTGGTGGAGTGTTCTCATCGTGGCGGTGCTGTTCGGTGCCTGTCAGCGGACGGGTGTACAGGACAATGCGAAGGTCGAGCAGAGGCAGGAATCGGCACGGGCTCCAGTGTCGGAGCAGGCGGCTCCGCCGCAGCGTCCGGATACGCCAGTGATTACGCACATTGCGGTCCTCGAAACCTCCCTGGGGGTCATCACCCTGGGGCTCTACGGGCAGGATGCTCCGAAGACGGTCCGCAACTTCGTTGAGCTGGCGCGCCGGGGAGAATACAACGGCGTGCTCTTCCATCGGGTTGCCCGCAACTTCGTCATCCAGGCGGGTGATCCGCTGACGAAAGACCCCAAGCAGCGAGCACGCTGGGGGACAGGTGGCGTGAGCATCTACGGGGGCGAATTTGAAGACGAGCTCAATCCCGAAACCCCGAGCTACCGCCTCGGATACCAAGTCGGCACGGTAGCCATGGCCAATCGCGGACCGAATACGAATACGAGCCAATTCTTCATCTGCCTGGAGCGTGCTACCAACTTGCCGAAGCGCTACACTATCTTCGGGCGAGTGCTCGAAGGCATGGAGGTAGTGCGGGAAATCGCTGCTGTGCCTATTGAGCCAGGTCCGTTTGGTCCGGAGGATGGGACCCCGAAGACACCCGTGGTCATCCGCTCGGTGTCGGTGCGGGAGGTTCGGCACTGAGAGGGGCTCTCTGGCAGGCGTGGGGAGTTTCGTCTACAGAACAGCCACGATGGAGCGTGTGCCATGCCCTTCCCCCGGATTATGGGCGTCGTCAATGTGACGCCGGATTCCTTCTCCGACGGCGGACTCTACGCCGATCCTGCGGCAGCAATCGAGCATGCCTTGCAGCTCATCGAGCAGGGGGCTGATATTCTCGATATCGGAGGCGAGAGTAGCCGTCCGGGAGCCGAGCCGGTTCCAGTGCAGGAGGAGCTCCGGCGTGTCATTCCCGTCATCGAGGGGATTCGCCGGCACAACCGGACGATCCCCATCTCGGTTGACACGACGAAATCCGAAGTTGCTGCCGCAGCACTGGCTGCTGGAGCGACGATGCTCAACGACATCAGTGCGCTGCGATTCGATCCGCGGATGGGCGAGGTAGCAGCTGCCCACGGTGTACCGGTGATCCTCATGCACATGCAGGGGACACCGCGCACCATGCAGCTCAATCCGCACTACCAGAACGTTGTGGCTGAGGTGAAGGAGTTTCTGCGCGAGCGTATTGCCTATGCGCGCAGTCTCGGTATCCGGCATCTGATTGCCGATGTGGGCATTGGCTTTGGGAAGACTGTGGAGCACAATTGGGAGCTTCTGCGGCGGCATCGGGAGTTCCGTGAACTCGGTGTCCCGCTCCTGCTGGGCATTTCCCGGAAGTCTTTTCTGGGCAAGACGCTCGGCATTGAGGAGCCGCGTCAGCGTGATTGCGCCACGGCACTGCTCCATGCATTGCTCCTGGACAGCGGGGTTGATATCGTCCGGGTGCACAACGTTGCGCTCCTGGCACAGCTGCGGCGGCTCTGGGAGTGCCTCTGTGAAGGGGTAGAGGCAACCACGCCGTGACGCCAACGATGGCAGTGCTCATAGATGGGAAAGCGGTGGCGGCAGAGCTCCGGGCGCAGCTCCGCGAAGCCGTGCAGCAGCTCTGGCAAGAGCGGGGAATTCGCCCAGGGCTGGCACTGCTGCTGGTGGGCGATAACCCTGCCTCGCAGGTCTATGTCCGCTCGAAGGCGCGAGCATGTCAGGAAGTCGGCTTCGTCTCGATCGTGGAGCATCTGCCGGCAACCAGCTCGCAGGACCACGTGCTCGACTATATTCGGCGTTGGAACGCTGACCCGGCGATTCACGGCATCCTGGTCCAGCTCCCGCTGCCACGCCATATCGATGAGCACGCGGTCTTGCTGGCAATTGACCCCCGCAAAGATGTCGATGGCTTCCACCCGGAGAACATGGGACGGCTCGTGCTGGGCTTGCCCGGCTTTGTCCCATGCACGCCGGCGGGTATCCTGGAATTGCTCCGCCGGTACGTCGGACCGCTTGCGGGCAAACATGTCGTAGTGGTCGGGCGGAGCAACATTGTGGGCAAACCCGTGGCGAACCTCCTATTGCAGAAGACCCCGACGGCGAATGCCGTGGTCACAGTCTGCCATACGGGGGCAGCCGATTTAGTCCCCTTTACCCGGCAAGCCGATGTGCTCATCGTTGCCATGGGCGTGGCACGAGCTATCAGGGCAGAACACGTCAAAGAGGGAGCTGTCGTCATTGATGTCGGCATCAATCGGATTGTGGACCCGGAAACGGGGAAGGAGCGCCTGGTGGGCGATGTGCACTTTGAGGAGGTGTTGCCAAAGGTCAGCGCCATTACCCCCGTGCCCGGTGGGGTGGGACCGATGACGATCGCTATGCTCTTGTGGAACACCTATCGGGCAGCAACGGGTCAGATATGGAACCGATGAAACGACAGCGCCCCCAGGTTCTCTACTACGACGACGACCTCATCGTGGTCAACAAGCCGCCGGGGGTGCTGAGCATCCCGGATCGCTTCCAGAAGGACCGACCGCACGTGCGCGGTATCCTGGAGCGCCGCTTTGGGAGGCTCTACGTTGTGCACCGACTCGATAAGGATACCAGCGGCGTGATGCTCTTTGCTCGGACGGCGGAAGCACACCGAGCGCTATCGCTACAGTTTGAATATCGCCGAGTGGAGAAAGTCTATCACGCCGTGCTCTCCGGCATTGTAGAACAGGATGCACTCGAGGTGGATTTCCCGCTCCTTCCCGATCCGCGCCGTCCCGGACGGATGATCCCCTCAGCCCGAGGCAAGGAAGCACGCACCAGCATCCGTGTGCTTGCCCGCTTCCAGATTGCCACCTACGTGGAGTGCCGTCTGACGACCGGGCGCCTCCACCAAGTGCGGGTTCACTGCGCCGCGCTGGGGCATCCCCTGTTGGTAGACCCCGACTACGGGGGGGCACCGGCGTTCTTCCTTTCGAGCATCAAGCGGCGCTACAAGCTGGCTCAAGATGAAGTTGAGCTCCCTCTCCTGGCGCGGCTCCCACTCCATGCTCTGGGACTCGGCTTTGAACATCCGCGGACAGGACAGTGGATGCGCGTCGAAGCCCCGCTACCGAAAGACTTCCGCGCCCTGCTTCACGCCCTGCAGAAGTACGCCCCCTACAGTCCTGTCTGGCTTGAGCCGATAAAGGAACTCGCTGGGGAATCCCGAACCCGGACTCCGTAGTTTTACGGATGCGCAGAGGAAACGGGCAGCCCTAATTTCGTGCGGGCGTATGTCCCATGGACGCGAATGAAGTGATGCGCTATGGATACCTCGTGCTATTTGCTTTCGGGACAGCGCTGGCACAGCAGAACGTCGGCATCGGCACATCTACCCCTGACCCTTCAGCACTGCTCCACCTGGAGAGCACCAGCAAGGGACTGCTCATTCCCCGGATGACCCAAGCGCAGAGGAATGCGATTGGTTCCCCGGCAACGGGGCTGATGATCTACCAGACCGATAACAACCCCGGCTTCTACTACTGGAACGGCACAGCGTGGATCCCACTGCTGAGCAGCACTTCGGGAAGTGGCTTGTTCTGGTCCCTGACGGGCAACAGCGGGACGAATCCGGCGACGAACTTTTTAGGCACGACCGATGCCCAGCCGCTCATTCTCCGGACTAATACAACTGGCTATCCAACTGGCGGATACCTGCAGCTCAGTGCCGATGGGCGGGGCAGACTAGAGTTTCTCAATGCAGGTGCGAGCGTGTTGATCGGGGAAGGAGCTGGGGCTGGAACCGATTTTTCTGCGCCACGCTACTCTGTGATGGTCGGATATAATGCCGGTGCAGCACAAACGACAGGACAATTCAATACCGGCATCGGAGCGGCTGCTTTGCTATCCTTGACGACGGGCTCCGATAACACGGCAGTTGGGATGGCAGCTCTTTACAGTACGACGGTAGGAGAACAAAACACCGCCGTTGGAAGGTCGGCATTAGAAGGAAACCAGACAGGGGCGGCAAACACCGCCGTGGGATATCGGGCACTTGAAGGTAATGTCGGTGGATCCTACAATACTGCTCTGGGTGCTGGTGCAACTGTTGGCGCAAGCAATTTGACCAATGCAACAGCAATTGGGTCCTGGGCCCGAGTAGATGTGAGCAATGCCCTTGTCCTGGGCTCAGTTGCAGGAGTCAACGGGGCACCGGCCACAGTAAACGTCGGCATTGGGACCACCGCTCCGACGAACCGGCTGCACGTGGTAGCCACGAGCGATCCACTGCGCTTGGAGGGGATAGCGGTGGATGCGGCGCAGGACACGGTGTTGGTGGTGACCTCGAGTGGGGTGGTGAAGAGGCGCTCGCTTAGTGAAGCTATGGCCGGGACAGCCTGGTCTTTGGCGGGAAATGCTGTTGGGAGTGCATGGAACGGGACAACCGGAAGCTTTCTGGGCACCACCGATGTGCAGCCGTTGGTGATAGCAACGACGAACACGACCTCACCACAGCCAATACAGTTTTGGACTGGCAACCAGGAGCGGATGCGGATTACGGCAGCCGGTAATGTCGGCATTGGTGTGAGCACACCGCTGGCTCGTCTGCAGACGCAGACGCTTTCCCCTACGGGAGCAACAGAGGCAATCTTCGGCTGGGGGAATCAGGGTATCTCGCTCATGTCTCGCTGGCCTACCGTGGGCTTCAATGCGTACTACGACTACGGAGCCAGTACGTGGCGTTCTCTGGATGCGGGCTGGACAGGCAATATCTCACAAGATCAAACCGATGGGAAGCTGCGCTTCGAGACAGGCTCTGCATCCGTTGCCGGAGCCGGGCAGAGTGTCTCCCATACCGTGCGGATGGTCATCACGCCAACCGGGCGTGTGGGAATCGGCACTGATAACCCGCTCCAGGCACTCCACGTGGTGGGGTCTGCATATGTCTCGCAGCGTCTGGGCATCGGGGTTGCTTCTCCCAGCAATGTGTTGGAAGCAGTTGGGAACTATGCCGTCATGAGCAATCCCAGTGGCAGCTTCCAGCTAGCGCTATCGAAGAACACAGCCTCCGCAACGGCATCCGTGCTCTTCCAGACGAACTACAGTGGGCGTGCCGAGTTCGGCATGATCGGGGATGAGAACTTCCGCCTCAAGGTTTCCCCCGACGGGAGCACCTTCTACGAGGCGATCTTCATTGCAAACTCCTCAACCCCATTGGTTGGCATTGGGACCACCGCCCCGACGAACCGGCTGCACGTGGTAGCGTCCAGCAACCCGCTGCGCTTGGAGGGCTTGCAGACAGACAACACACTGACACAAGTGCTGGTAGCCGATGCCAGTGGAGTGGTCAAGGTCCGCTCGGCAAGTACGTTGGTATCGGGCACGGCCTGGTCCCTGACGGGCAACAGCGGGACGAATCCGGCGACGAACTTTTTGGGCACGACCGATGCGCAGCCGCTGGTGGTACGAGTGAACAACCAGGAGACCTTCCGCTTCAATGCGCCGGGGACGGTAGCTCCAGGCTGGAGTTTGCAGCGGGGTGGGGGGAACACACGCGGACTGCATGCGGTGGATCTGCAAAGTGCGCGCAGTGCGGCGACGCAGGTAGCTTCAGGCGATTACAGCGTCATCAGCGGGGGCTCGGCGAACACCGCCAACGGCCAATACAGCACGGTCGGCGGGGGCTTCTTGAACACCGCCAGCGGCGGCGTTAGCACGGTCGGCGGGGGCTACTTGAACACCGCCAGCGGCGGATACAGCACGGTCGGCGGGGGCCAGGGGAACACCGCCAGCGGCCAATACAGCACGGTCGGCGGGGGCTTGCAGAACACCGCCAGCGGCCAGCATAGCGCGATTCCGGGCGGGTACAACCTCCGGGTGGGTGCCCACAGCTTTGGCTTCAGCGGGCAGACGTCGGCAACGCAGACGGATTTGAGCAACTTCTCGAGCATTGCCGCCTTTGTGGATGTGGACCTGTGGCTGTACAGTGTCCGGAATCAGGCCTCACAGCTGCGGCTCTACGAAGCGTCCGCTCACAGCAGTGGGCAGAATTTCGTTGGGTTCCGGGCACCGAATTCCTTGACAGGGAACACGCTCTGGACCCTTCCGCCTTCTGATGGTACCCCAGGACAAGCGCTCGTGACCGATGGCAGTGGGCAGCTCAGTTGGAGCCACTCCCCGGGAGTCGTTCTGGTCCGGAAGACGGGCGACGAGAGTGTGAATTCAACCACCCTCCAGGACGACGATCACCTGACGGTGTCTCTCCCCGCAAACAGTGTGTGGGAAGTGGATGCACTGCTGTTTGTCTACGGCAGTCCGAATGATAATAATAACGGCGGCATTCAGGTCCGACTTTCCGCTCCGACCGGGACAACGATGCAGGTGTATGTGGAGATCAAGAAAGGTGGGTCGGGTAGTGACCTCACCCATCACTGGTTCTATGGAGTGCTGACTTCACCGAGCAGTTCGGTGGGATTTAACCCGATTCCAACCGCGGCAACTGGAACGGGGGCAGTCAAGCTGAAAGGCTTGGTATTCGTCGGAAGCACCAGTGGGAATCTTGTCCTGCAGTGGGCGAAGAATGCTACCGCTGGCAACGCGACGACGGTCTGGCAGAATTCCTACATGAAGCTTACGCGGGTGCAATAGCAATGCGCACAGTACTGCTCCTCGGAAGTATCGCGTGGATGGCTCTCCCGCTGCCGGCACAGGTGTTGACCAATAACGGTGCGATGCTTTTCCTCAACACTGGTGCCACGATGGTGGTCAATGGGGATGTGCAACAGCAGGCGTCGGGCACGCTGCAGCTCCAACCCTCGACCACCCTTCAGGTTTCCGGCAATGTGACGATAACCTCAGGGCAACTCCAGTTGAATGGCGATGCCTTCATGCAGGTGACGGGGAACATGACCGTTGGTCCAACCGCCACGGTGGACCGGGCGGCAAATGGGACCCTGGAGGTCCACGGCACGTTCAACAATCAAGGCACGGTAACCAACCATGGTACGGTCGAAGTCGGACCTCCGTAGTTTTACGGATTCCAGACAACCGACGCGCTGCCGAATTTCGCAACCGGAATCCTTGGGTATGTCGGATAGAATCCGTGCGATGGCAATGAAGTGCTTCCAGCAAGCTGTGCAGAGTATGTTCCACCTATGGCAGGAATCTCTCATGAAGGCTGCTGTTCGTGCATTGCTGGTGCTCGTGACTGCTGCCGCCGGGATGGCGCAGAATATCGTCAACTCCGGAGTGCTCAACAATAACGGGACGATTGTGGTCAAGAGCCACTTCATCAACCAGGCAAGCGGGCAGATCAACAACAACGGGACCATCCGCTTTACCTCGAACACCGGGGAGTTCCGGAACGGGAATTCGAACCTCGCCCAGATTGTCAACAACGGCTGGTTCGAATTCCGGGGGACGGATAATCGGTTCACGGATCTGAGCTCAAATCCTGCCGGGACGACAGCTCTTGGGGTGGCGTGCGATTTCCGTGTGCCAGGGAACATGCGGTATACGGCAAGCTCGGGGACACAGAATGTACAGGCGCGCTACTACACCAATCTCGAGATGGCTGGCGCTTCGCAGAAGGCGATTCCCGATGCTGTCTATGTGTCCGGGACGTATGACGTCGTCAGTGGCAGCGGGGACCGAACGTACACGGGGACGTTTTACTACGACGGGACATCCGACCAGACAATCTTTGCTGAAACGGCAATGTCGGGCTCGGTCAATCGCTACAACAACCTGGCGATCATGACTGGCTCGGGAGCGTGTGCGGTGGGCTCCAGCACGAAGACAATTGCAGACAACCAGACCATCAGCCTATTGGGGAACTTCTCCAGCGCTGCCAACACGACCTTGGACCTCAAGGGGCAGCTCTTCGCGAACGACGTGACCGCCAATGGTCCGATCACGATCAACGATCCGACACCAGGAACCACGTTTGCTGAACTGCGGAGCAGCGGAATAGCGAGCTACGCGGCGAATGTGACCGTCACTGCTGGGCTCTTCCATGTTGCCGGTGGGACAGCAACTGTCCAGAGCGGGGCAACGCTCTCGTTGGCAAATTCCACCAACGCTCAGCTCCAGCTGGATAATGGAACGACTTTGGACATCGCTGGCGTGCTTCAGAACAACCTCCCCGCCCGTACGAACTGGACTTTCGATGCGGGCTCGACTCTCCGCTTTACGGCAACAGCTCCGGGACAGACAATCCCGTACACCGTCGCGTCAAATCCCTACGGCAATGTCTTCACTTCCGGTGGGACGAAGCAGACAGAGAGTGGTGGCAATGTGTACGTAGCGGGCAACCTCACGGTTGAGAGCGACAACATCACTGTTGCAACCGGGCAGACGTGGATTATGACGTCGCCGACAGCATCGGTCACCTATAGCGGTGCTGGAGCCAATTCAGAGGTTGTGGGGGCGATGCAGCGTGCTCTGAGCGGGACGGGTACATACACCTTCAACAATGCCCAGACCCAGGTGACCTTCACCGCTGGTACACTGCCTTCGACAATGACCATTACCGCCCTCCCGGGGACGAGCCCGAACAACTACGACAACACCCGGGATGTCCAGCGTAAGGTGACGGTAAGCTGGGCTGGCTCGAATAACTGGACAGCAACTTTCCGCGTGGGGTATAAAGCGAGTGATATTCCTGCGACTTGGAGCCCCGGGGTGAGCGAGAGCAATCTCCGTTTCTATGAATCCCCCTCTGCAGGGACGCCGGAGAAGGTAGCAACAGGACAGCCCTATAACCGGTTTGCTGCCGGTGCCGGACTTGGCTACATTGAGCTAGCGGGCATTCAGGGGACTGGAACACCAGTGCCGAACGGCTTCGGATACATTGCTTCCGGCAACGATCTGCTCCTGCGTGGTGGTCCGAGTGTCTTCTACGCTATTGCTCATGGGCGCTGGTCCAATCCAGCTACGTGGGACGAGGGAGCGGAGCCTTCTCCCACAGACGAGGTCGTCATTGATGGCTTCACGGTCCATGCCGGCTACGTTCGGACGATTGACAACTATACTGGCAACGAAGCGTATCCCACGCAGTTGGCGGCGAAGATCACCATTGGCTCCAGCCCCAATAGCGCTCTGCTTTTCGGTTCTACCAGCGGGGCGAAGACCTTTGCTCTCAACTACGGTACGGGAATTCCGGGTGAGCTTATCAACAACCGTCAGGGGGCAGCGACCATTAGCAGTGGGACGCCCGATACAGGGAGTTCGCCAATTGACGCTGGGCTGGTTGTCTACACAACGGCTGGAAACGAGGTTACCCTGCAGATTCCCGGTGGCTTGACGAACGCCTCGGGAGCGACAATCCACAACTTCGGGACTATCGAGGTCGGTCCGTAAGCGGACAAGAGTGGTGCTGATGGGGGGCGTGGGCACCCGATATTGGTGGTAGGGGACCTGCGCCCCCCTCAGCGTTTTGAGGGTCGTAACGCAGCTGCGCTGCGAGGGAGAAAATGCCATGAAGGGCGAGGATGCTCTCCGGTGGGTACTCGGCGTGGTACTTGTGCTCTCGGTAGTACCAGCACCTGCGCAGCTGGTGAGCGACGGGGTGATTTACAACCACGGGACCATTGTCATCAGGGGCAATGCGAGGATCCAGCAGGATACGGTGACGGGGACGGTCATCTATGCCTGGGATCGGGAGGGGGTCAACCAGTACGTGCCGCATAAGGTCTACACCGATGTGCGCTTCACCGGGCGGACGCGGAAGATGCTGCTCGATACGGCGCGTCCGCTCATTGCCCTACAGCGCTTTGTGAGCGATACGGGGACAGTGTTCAGCCTTCCGGTCAAGGCAGCAATTATCGCCCGGGGCACAGCGGTCCACGGCGGCTTCATCAATCCAGAGTACCTCCACGGGCAGTTTATCTTGCAAGGTGAGCAGCCACAGGATCTCTGGGGACGGGGGATCTTCCGAGAATTGAAGCTGGATAACGTTACCGGGGCCGACGTGCGCAACGGGGGCGGGTTTACGGTGACGACACGGCTGGAGCTCCGGCGCGGAGTGCTGCGCAATAGCCCGGTGGATAACTTCCGCCTAGCCGATTCTGCTGTCATCGTGCGGTATACAGAAGGGGCTCTGGCGGCTGCACCGATTTTTGGGCGGGACCTTGCCCTCCGCTACGTGGGACCAGGGCGGATTGAGAGCGGTCCGGAAGTGCCGCCGGAGACCATCCCGGTGCGGATGCTCTCGGTGGAGACCGATAGTGGGCTGGTGCTCCGCTCCTCGGTGACGGTCAGCGACAGCCTGGTACTATCGTCACCGCTCTGGACGGAGCCCGATTCGAGCGAACGTCATGTCCTCACCTACACTGCCGAGCAGAACGATCCGATCTTCCTCCATCCAGATGCCGAAATCATCGGGACGGTGCGGCGGACACGCCTCCGTACCGATGGTGAGGCGGTGATTTTCAACAATCCGTACACGTACGTCCGTCCTTCGACCAAGGGGTGGCAGGGGGTTGCGGCACTCCAAATCCGCGTCCTCCCTCGGACACAGCCGTGGCATCCACAGAGCCAGCGGAAGGTATGGCGGGTTTTCCAGGTAGCAGCATGGGATAGTACCTCCACGCCGGTAGGGCAAGGTCTGGATTTCCGGTTCGGTTACGGCTGGCGGCATCTGCCGCGGGAACCCCAGCGGGATGAGACCCGCGGGCTTCCGCTGCAGGCATTGGTTCTCCAGCGCTGGACGCAGAATGGGTGGGTTGCCGCTGGGCGTTCGATCCCACCCGTGCTCGATACACTGACCGGCTGGGCATATGCCTACGCCGATGCGGTCTACGCGACGGGCGACTTCACCATCGGGCTCCGCGACGATGCCCGGGCGCTACAGCTCCAGCTGGCAGCACTGCTCGAAGGTCCGTACCGCAATGGCTCCATGGTAGACGATCTCCGCCAGCGTGGCTGGCTGCCCGAGACACCGCCGGATATCTATCCGTACAACCTGGACCCGATGCGACCCTACATCCGGGTTAGCCCTCTTCCCGACTCTGTGGTAGACTGGGTCGTGGTGGAGCTGCGGACGCTGCTGACGGGCGGGGAGCGCTACTACCGAACCGCCTTCATCCGCCGGGATGGGCGGATTGTTGACCTCGATGGCAAAAGCCCCATCACGCTGCCGGGGCTAGAGCAGGGAGCCTACTACGTTGCGGTCCACCACCGCAATCACCTCGCTATCATCACTGCCGAGCCTGTTGAGATTGTCCCGGAGACGCAGTCGCAGCTGCTGGCGCTGACCAGCGATCCCAGCCGCATTCTCGGTGGGGCAGGGGCGCTCCGGGCGTTGCGCTCCAATGGACAGACAGTCTGGGCAATGATTGGCGGCGATGTCAATGGGGACGGACGGGTGGATGCAGAAGACCTGCGCTTGCTCCAGCTCTGGCAGCACGTCGAAGGCTATACCAATGCCGATGCAGACCTCAGCGGCATCGTGACCACACGCGACTTCAACGTGTCGTGGAATAACCGCGATCGGAGTTCTGTTGTCGTGCGCTGATGCGGCGTGTTCTTCCCATCGGGCTTTCCCTTCTGACGCTGTTCCCACTCTGGGGACAGGCACAGGGGACAGTCGTGACTGCCGTTGTGCTCCCGCAGAGTGCCCCCGATACACTGGAGGTAGATCTCCTCGTGCAGCGTCGCACGCTCGAGTGGGAACGCTGGATCAATGGGACGCTGACGCTCGTGTTGCCCGATTCCCTGACTCCATGGCAGACGCTCTCGGTTGAGGTTGTCCCGGGCAGTAGCCCGCTGGATACGACTTTCTACCGCCTGGAGCCGTTTGTGCTATGGCAGCCGCCGGTACCGGGGACGCAGTGGACCCGTCCTCGGCTCGGAGTGACCATTTATGGTCCGCCGGATTTCCCGTCCAGCCAGCTCATCCCGTGGGATACGCTCATTCGACTGGTGCGGCTGCGTATCCTCAGTACCGACGGTTCCTGGGTTCCGTACCAGCTCGACTGGGCGCGTCCTTTGGAGTACTACCAGGGCCTTGCCTACAAGCAGCGGGAAGATGTGCTGCCATGGGTACGGGCAGACGACAACCTGGAAATTGTTGCCCGCGCGGAGTACCGTCTGCAGCCCATGCGGGTCCCAGCCCACGTGGTCCAGGACTTCCGCGCGGAGTACGTCGGCGACCGAACGGTTCGCCTCAGCTGGAGAACGGCAAGTGAGGCATTCAACCGAGGGTTTGTGCTGGTCCGCTGGTGGAAGCCCTTCAACACGACCGAGCTGGTGGATTCGGTGCTCCTGGCCGATTGGCAGCGTGTGCCGCTGCTGCGAGGGCTGGGGACCAGCGATACGGGACGCAGCTACGTATTCCTCGATACAGACGCGGCGAAGCGCCGGGGGGAAGATTACTGCTACGACCTCTGGAGTACGGACTTCTCCGGACGACTCCGCTACCACGGGCGAGTCTGTGCCGCAATCCCGCACGCAGTCATCAGCTTTGCCCAAACAGATCCGAATCCCTTCACAGACCGCACGGTCATCCGCTACCGTCTGGAGGACCGCGTGCTGCTGAGCATCAAGGTCTACGACCTCAAGGGGAAAGAGCTGGCAACGCTGATGGAGCAGCGGGAAATGCAGCGTGGGGAGTATACCTTCGAATGGCGCACGCCTGCCTATGCCTCGCAGGGGCTCTACGATATTGTCCTGATTGCCTACCCGGTGGATGACCCATCGGTTGAGCTCTCGCGGGCGATTATCAAGGCACAGCTGATCCGCTAACACGATGGGGCGCAAGCAGCACTGGGGTGTGGTTCTTGTGAGCACTGTGGCTCTCTGGGCACAGGTGCCGCAGTGGACTGTCGTCGAGCGCTGGTTGCTCGCAACGGGGGATACCCTGGTGCGGCAGCGCGAGGCAGGGCAGTGGTGGATTGGGCTCGGTGGAGGGACCGCCGGAATTGGGTACCTGGGGCGGTTGAATCTGCCGCGTTCGCCGGAGGTACCCGAGCGCGGGCTTCTGCCGTTCCGCTATGGGATTGGTGCCGGTGTTGGAGTATGGCTCTCGGGCGAGTGGAGTCCCCCAGGAGAGCGCTGGGGGGTCGTGCTCCGGCTTGCCCCGTGGGAGAGTTGGCGCGGCAGCTCCAGCTTCCGACCTGTGGGGAGCTTGACGGATGAGCACTACGAGGTGGAGGTTGATGCCCGCTCTGTTGTCCTGTCCGCCTCTGCTCGCTATACGCCAGGATGGTGGCGTGGAACGCTCTGGGAAGGCTTGCACATCCTGGCTGGCATTGATGCCCGCTTTCTCTGGAGCGCTCGCGAGCGTGTCCGTCAGGTCTTCCGTTATGCTGAGCGGGTCGAAGAGTGGCGGCTCCAGCAGGACCAGCCGCTGCCGATGTGGTTGGGAGTCCACCTCGGCGTTGGGTTGGACATGATCGTCGCCCTCTTCGGGGAGCGGCTGCGGAACTACATAACCCCGATGGTGGTGCTGCAGACCGGGCTTCCGCTGCAGCGGACCTGGGGATCTACGTGGACACCGCTTGCTCTCCATGCGGGGCTGACATTCAAGCTCGGGTGGGAGCGTGTCCGCGAGCAGCTGCTGCCTTGGGATACCACGGCTGGTCCCTTCCTGGCGGGATCTTCCGAGCTGGGACCGGGAGGGGTCCCTCGCCTCTTGAGAGAAGAACGCCTCCCGCCAGCCCCATTGGCGGTGCTGGAAACTCCCCAGGCAGAGACGCCACCGGAGGAGTCCCCGACTCCGCCGCCGACCTCCCGCATCGCGATTGTTCCCAACCGTATCCAGCGCTTCAGTTACCCGACCTCTACGGCGGTGGGTATTACCCCGGAGCTCCAACGGTTCTTGGACGCCCTGGTGGAGTACCTCCGGGCGAATCCCCAGGCTGAGGTTCGCATCGTCGGGCACACCGATGAGTTCGGGGGAACGCTGGAGGAGACGCAGTACATTTCCGAGCAGCGGGCACAGCAGGTGGTCGAGTACTTAGTGCGGCGCGGTATCAGTCGCTCGCGGCTCTTTGCCTCCGGCGTTGGAGCCCGGCAGCCGATTGCCGATAACCGAACCCCGGAGGGACGTCTGCGCAATCGCCGGGTGGAAATCGTTGTGGTGCAATAGTAGCACGGAAATGGCAGACCAGCTGCAGATCTGCATCGTTGAGGACAGCCCGCCGATTCGGCGACTCATGGAAGTATTGCTGACGAAGGCGGGATTTGCCGTTGTGAGTTTTGAAAGGGTCGACGAGGCAATACGCTGGCTGCAGGAGCACCGTCCGTTGGCGGTCCTCTGCGACCTGATCCTCCCGGATGGCAATGGAATAGACGTCTTACGGGCAGTTCGGGCGCAGCCTGGCGGAGAGCAGATCCCCGTGGTAGCAGTTACTGGGCTGGCGCAGGAGAAAGATCAGGAGTACTACCTCCACCACGGCTTCGACGCCTACCTGATCAAGCCGCTCAGCACTGTGACCTTCGCTGCGCAGGTTCGGGAGATTCTCGAACGCAAGGAAGCACTCCCGCCGACGGGTAGCTGAGCTGGCTATCGCGAGCCTGAAGGTTTTCCTCTCTCACGAGGGTGCGGTGGATGTCCCCCGCCGCGGTGTCCCCCGCCGGTAGAGCGATGGTGGTTTTCCGGGCGCCGTACGGGTGCAGGGGACCGATGTCCCTGCTGACCCGGTGGAGGCGGCGGCAGGAGAGCTTTCCGGCTGAGGCGGAATTTGCCGTCTGGCTGAATCTCGATGAGCTTCACATCAATGACATCGCCCACTTTGAGGACCTCGGAGATCGTGTTGAAGGGGCGGTAGTCAATTTGTGAGATGTGGAGCAATCCCAGCCGCCGCGGCAGGAATTCCACGATTGCTCCCAGCCCTTCGCGAATTTCTCGGACCACGCCGGTGTAAACCTGTCCCAGCTCAGGCACCTGAGTCAGCCCTTGGATGTAGGAGACCGCTTTCTGCAGGGCTTCTTCCGAGGGAGCAGCCACGATGACGCGCCCGTCCTGTTCGATGTTGATCTCTGCGCCGGTTTCCTCGACAATGCGGCGGATGGTCTCGCCACCCGGACCGATGACCAGCCCGATTGTCTCTACGGGAATGGTCAGCATCGTCAGTCGTGGGGCATAGGGGGAGAGCTGCGGGCGCGGTGCCGGAAGTGCCTGGTTCATGATGGAGAGGATGTACAGCCGCGCCTGGCGGGCTTGTTCGAGCGCTTGTGCCATGAGCTCCAGGGAAATGCCAGCGATTTTGATATCCATCTGGCACGAGGTAATGCCATCGGCGGTACCGGCGACCTTGAAGTCCATGTCGCCCAGATGGTCTTCATCGCCGAGGATGTCCGACAGGATGGCAACGCGGTCACCCTCCTTGATCAGCCCCATGGCAATCCCCGCAGCAGCTTTCCGCAGCGGCACACCCGCATCGAAGAGTGCCAAACTCCCGGCGCAGACGCTGGCCATCGACGAGGAGCCGTTCGACTCCAAGATGTCGGAGACGACGCGGATGGTGTAGGGGAATTCCTCCTCCGGCGGAAGCAGCGGTTCGAGCGCCCGTTCTGCCAGGTTCCCGTGCCCAATTTCTCGGCGACTCGGTGGACCGGGGCGGCGGATTTCGCCCGTGCTGTACGGCGGGAAGTTGTAGTGGAACATGAAGCGCCGGGTATAGGTGGGCAGAAGCCCATCGATGATTTGCTCATCTCCTTTGGTGCCCAGCGTGACTGTTGCCAGGCTCTGCGTCTCGCCGCGCATGAAGAATGCCGAGCCGTGCGTTCGAGGGAGGACCCCAACGCGGCAGACAATGGGGCGAATTTCTGTGGGCGCTCGTCCGTCGAGCCGACGTCCTTCGGAGAGAATCATCTGCCGGAGCTCGTGGCGCTCTAGCTCAGTAAGCAGCGCTGGAACCAGAGATTCCAGCGGCAAGCTCTGCCAGTCCGGATGGGCAGTTGCTGCAGCCTCCTGGATGGCGGACAGCATCCGGGTGCGCAGTTCCTTGCGCCAGTTCGAGCGTTGCTCTTTGGTAGTGTTCTGGCGGATAAAGGAACGGATTTCCGCTGCCGCCAGCTGTTCCAGGAGAGCTTTGAGCTCTTCCGGGATGACTTCGGCAGGGACTTCACGCTTGGGGCGCCCGACCAGCTCAACGAGTCGGCGCTGCAGTGTATTGAGCTGGCGGATCGCCCCATGGGCGAACTCGAGCGCGGCGAGGAAGTCCGCCTCGGAAATCTCCTTTGCGCTGCCTTCGACCATGACGATGGAGTCGTCCGTGCCCGCTACCACCAGGTCCATGTCCGAGAGGGCAAGCTGGGAGAGACCGGGATTGACGATGAACTCTCCCTCGACGCGCCCGATGCGGACCTCGGAGATCGGTCCCTGAAAGGGGATAGGCGAGATCATCAGAGCTGCCGAGGCACCGGTAGCGCCGAGCGTATCGCCATCGATTTCCCGATCGTACGAGAAGACCGTCGCCATAATCTGTGTCTCGTAGCGCCAGCCCTTGGGGAACAAGGGGCGGCACGGACGGTCGATGAGGCGGGCAGAGAGCACTTCCTTATCCGTTGGACGTCCCTCGCGGCGGTAGAAGCTGCCGGGGATTTTCCCGGCAGCGGAGGATTTCTCGCGGTAGTCGACTGTCAGCGGGAGGAAATCGGCCGTTGGGAGGGGTTCATCGGCAGCGCAGACGGTGACCAGAACCATGGTATCGCCGTGCCGGACCATGACAGCGGCATCGGCTTGGCGGGCGTAAAGACCGGTTTCCAGCTCGTAGGGCAGCCCGTTGAGGAGGGTGGAAACGCGAACGGTACCGTCCTCAGCTGTTGTGACCTGGATTTCCCCTTCGGGGACGTCCACTGTCCTGATGCCTTCCGCTTCCATTGTGGGACATCGGCTGCTTGTGGGACATCATTTGCGCAGGGAGAGTGCCTGCAGGAGCTTCTGATAGCGTTCCCAATCAGTGCGCGCCAGGTACTTCAACAGGCGGCGCCGCTTGCTGACCATGAGAATCAGCCCGCGGCGACTGTGATGATCTTTGCGGTGCTTTTCCAAGTGCTCGGTCAGCTGGCGAATCCGTTCGGTGAGCAGGGCAACTTGGACTTCCACCGCGCCTGTGTTGGTGGGGGAGCCGCCAAACTGGCGGATGAGTTCAGCTTTCCGTTCCTTGGTCAGCATTGAGCACGCACGAGCTTGTGAGACCAGCTTCCAGAGGGCGATGTTGAGCCAGCCATTGCCGGCAGTAGGCTTCATCGGCTTGCATCTGGCGGCGGAGCGCTGCCGCAGTAGGGAAGGCTTCCTCTGCCCGAACCCGCTTCCAGAACGAAACACAGAGGCGCTCATTGTAGAGCGTACCGGAGAAGTCCAGCACGTACAGCTCCAGCTGTGGGGGGAGATTCTGTCCAAAGGTGGGGCGCACCCCGTAGCTGAGCAGCCCACCGTAGGACTTGCTGCCGATTTCCGTGGTAGCAATGTATACCCCGTAAGCGGGCAAGAGCTTTTCGGGGCTATCCGGGACGATGTTGGCTGTGGGGAAACCCAGAAGGCGCCCACGCCCGTCACCACGGACAACTCGTCCGCAGACCGTATACGGGTAGCCAAGCAGGACGGCTGCAGCTTCGACGTTGCCTTCCAGCAAGAGGCGGCGGATGCGGCTGCTACTGATGGGTTCATTCCCGCTCAAGCACGGCGGGAAGTGTTCCACGAAGAAGCCGAATTCGGTACCCAGACGCTGCAGTAGTTCACGGTCGCCGCGGCGGTTGTGTCCGAAGCGATGGTCGTAGCCGACGAGGATACCGCGCATGTGCAGAGCCTCCACCAGGTATTGCCGGATAAAAGTCTCCGGCTCTGTGCGTGCCAGCTCTTGGGTGAAGGGGAGCACGAGGACTTCGTCGGGTCCGAGGCGGCGCAGGCGTTCGAGCTTTTCCGGCAGCGGTGTCAGAATACCCGGCAGAGGGGTATTGCCCAGCACCTGTTGTGGATGCGGCTCAAAGGTCACAACGCAGGCCGGGAGCCGATGCAGGGCAGAGAGCTCGCGCAGCCGGCGCAGCAGGGCTTGATGCCCCCGGTGGACACCATCGAAAGTGCCTACCGTCACCAGCCGCCCATGAGGACTGGGCGGAACATCAGCCAACCGGGTGTAGAGGCGCATAGGAAGCCGTGCACTGTGTGAATTCTTCCGGTGTGAGAGCCTCCTCCACGCGGTACTCCCCAATCGCACTGCGGCGCAGCTCGACCACGTAAGCTCCACAGCCGAGTGCTGTGCCAATATCGCGGGCAATTGCCCGCACATACGTTCCAGCTGAGCAGACGATCCGGAGCTGGACGTACGGGAGCTCCATGCCCTGGAGCTCCAGCTCAAAGATGGTGACCCTCCGGGGCAACGGTTGGAACTGCACCCCTGCTCGGGCAAGCTCGTAGAGGCGCTTGCCGCGATACTTGACCGCAGCGTAGCGCGGCGGCGTCTGAGAAATCTCTCCGCGGAAGCGTTCCAGGACCTGCTGCAGCTCCTGTTCCGTTACGCGAACCTCCGGGCAGAGGACCTGCTCAGGGGCTTCGGCATCATCGGTTTCCGTGATGGCGCCGAGCTTGAGGGTGGTCACGTACGTTTTGGGAAGCTGCTGGAAGTCGGTCAAGAGCTTGGTTGCCGTGCCGATGCCCACGATGAGCAATCCCGTTGCCAGCGGATCCAGCGTGCCAGCATGTCCGGCGCGGCGTCGGAGCTGGCGCCGGACGAAGGCAACAGCCTCAAACGAGGTCCATCCCCGGGGTTTATCCAGCAGCAGGAACGCGCCTGCGCTCTGGGCGCTCCGGAGCCAGAGCGGGTATGCCTCACGGCTGGAGCGTTCCAGAATGGGCATGCCTCTATGCTGTCGCATCATCCGACCCGGACTCGGGCGCAGAGGACTGTTGGCGGAGCTGGTTGAGCAGTTCGGTGATGCGCTCGGCATAGGCGGCGGAGGTATCGTGCCGGAAACGCAACTCTGGGATGTGCCGCAGCCGGGTGTGCTCGGCGATGTATTCACGGAGTTTCCGCTGCTCGTGCTGGAGGCGCTGGAAGACCTGTTCGGGCGGGATCGGTGCGCCATAGAGGCTGATGTACACGGTGGCATAGCGCAGGTCCCGGCTCATCTCCACACGGGTGACCGTCAGCAAGAGCTTCGGGGAGAGTTCCTCAGCCAGCTTGCGTAGAGGCTTGCTCAAGACCATCTGCAGCAGACTGCCGACACGCTCGGTTTTGATGGACATCGAATTCCCCCGTGCGTCCTGCTCAACTCAGACTGCGTTTCTGCTCGACGAGGCGGAAAGTCTCAATGACATCCCCGGGACGGAAGTCCTCGAAGGCAGAGACGGTAAGCCCGCATTCGTAGCCCGCGCTTACCTCGCGGACATCCTCTTTGAAGCGCTTGAGTGATTCGATTGTGCCCGTGTGGATCGGCAAGCCATCTCGGAGGATGCGGGCGCGGGCGTTGCGCTGGATGACCCCGTCGGTGACGTAGCAGCCGGCAACAGTCCCAACCCGGCTGATGTGGAAGACTTGGCGTACTTCGGCGTGTCCGAGGATCTCCTCTTTGATCTCTGGGCTGAGCAGTCCTTCGAGTGCACGCTTGATCTCATCCAAGCACTCGTAGATGATGCGGTAGGTGCGGATGTCCACACCTTCGGCTTCCGCGAGCTTGCGGGCAGCGGTGGTCGGCTGCACCTGGAAGCCGATGATCACGGCTTCGGAAGCGGCTGCCAGCATGACGTCAGCTTCCGTGATCGCACCAACGCCGGAGTGGAGAATCGAGACCCGTACCTCGTCCGTCGAGAGCCGCAGCAGGGCGTTGGTCAGCGCTTCGACCGAACCCATGACGTCGGCTTTCAAAATGAGCCGGAGCTCCTTTGCGCGCCCTTCCTGAATGCGCTGCGAGAGATCGCTGAGGGTAATCTGCCGCAGACGGCGGGCATGCTGTTCACGCTTGAGCTGCTGCCGCCGCAGGGCAATCTGCCGTGCCAGGCGCTCATCCTCGACAACGATGAGTTTGTCGCCAACCTCGGGTAAGCCGTCAAAGCCGGTTACTTGGACTGGCGTTGAGGGAAGGGCGGCTTCCAGGCGGTTCCCGCGCTCATCGTAGAGCGCGCGCACCCGTCCGTACTGGAGCCCCGCGACGAAGGCATCGCCGATGCGCAGGGTTCCCTTCTGGACGATGACGGTGGCAACAGGACCCTTGCCTTTGTCCAGATGTGCCTCGATGATGGTGCCCCGGGCGGGACGATTCGGATTTGCCCGGAGGTCCAGGAGGTCGGCTTCCAGCAGGATTTTCTCCAAGAGCACATCCACGTTCTTGCCCGTCAGGGCGGAGATTTCCACGCACTGATGAGGTCCGCCCCATTCCTCAACCAAGACGCCGTGTTCGGCAAGTTGCTGGCGGATGCGGTCAGGATTTGCCTCTGGCTTATCGACCTTGTTGATCGCAACGATGATGGGCACATTAGCGGCGCGGGCGTGGTTGATAGCTTCCACCGTCTGCGGCATGACGGCGTCGTCAGCGGCGACAACCAGCACGACGATGTCCGTGACCTGCGCGCCTCGGGCGCGCATGGCGGTGAAGGCTTCGTGTCCGGGGGTGTCCAGAAACGTGATTAGCCGTCCGTTCGGCAGAGTGACCTGGTAGGCACCGATGTGCTGTGTAATGCCGCCGGCTTCTCCGGCGACAACATTCGTCTGCCGAATGTAATCCAGCAGTGTCGTCTTCCCGTGGTCTACATGCCCCATGATGGTGACCACCGGGGGACGGGGCTGGAGGCTCTCTGGAGGGTCGGGTTCGTCAACCAGCTCTTCGGCTTCCTCGACGTCTTGGAAGTGCACCTCGTAGCCATAGTCGGCGGCAATCAGGGCGACGGTGTCCCGGTCGAGCCGCTGGTTGATGGTCACAATGAGACCGAGCTGGAGGCATTTGCCGATGATTTCCGACGGGGAGACCCCCAGCAGCTGCGCAAGCTCGGCAGTGGTGAGGAATTCCGTCACACGGAGCACGTTCGTTTCCTGCTGGAGGGCTTCCTCTTGCTGCAGACGTCGTTCTTCCCGCTCGGCGCGGCGCCGCTGGCGGAAGCGTGCTCGGAGAGCACTCTCGTCCATCCCGCTGAGGGTTTGGCGGATGGCTTCCTCAATCTCCTCCTGGCTGATTTCCTCCAGGATACGGCGCCGACGCAATTTCGGGATGCTTTCCTCCGTCAAGGAAAGCCTTCGCTTTGGAGTCAGGGCTTTCTTCTTCACCGGGGCAGTCGGCGTGGGTGGTGGAGTCGGGGTAGGAGGCGGCGCAGGAGGAGCGGAGCTTTGCTGAGCTGGTTTGGAGGGTTTCACCGGCTTCTGTAGGCGCGGTTGGCTGCGTCCGCGCTGCCGGGTCAGCTCCGGTTGGACAGAGCGCTCTGCTGAGGGCGCTTTCTTTTCTCCGTGGGGAGCTCGTTCTCGGCGTCGCGGTCGGGTCTCGACAGGGAGCTCAATTTTGCCCAGAATGCGCGGACCACCGTCGCCCACAGAGGTTGGGACAAAGGTCCCTTCTGGGGTAACGGAGATGATTTCCCGGCGCCGTTCAGGGGAGGATTCGGGCGGTGCAGGCGCTTCCGTCTCCGGTACAGGAGCTCCTTCCGGTGGGGCGGTTTCGGTCAGTAGTTCGGATGCTGCCACCTCTACCGGCGGTTCAGGAGCAGCGTCGGCAGTGGTTGGTGTACGAGGCTCGACAGGGGCTTCCAGTTCGGCAGTTTCAGCGACTTCCGCGGCTTCTGCGGAGGTGTCGACCAGCTGCAGCTCTTCCGGCGATGTTTCCTCGGCTGTAGGAAGCTCCTCGGGTGTGGGTATCGAGGCTTCACCTTGGGTGACAGTCTCGTGTGTGAGGGTGTCCTCTGGAACTTCTCCAGGCTGGGCAGGCTCTTGTTCCAGGGCGGTGGTATCGCCGTGCTCTTCCCCGGCGGTTAGGCGGGGAGATCTCTTCGTGCGGGTTTTCTCTGTCTTTTCCCGGCGTCTTTCGGCGTTGTAGAGATCTTTGCGGAATCTCTCCAGCACCAGCTGGAGCATCTCTTCGGTGATTTCGGCGGTGGCTTTGTTCTCCACGGGGAAGCCGCGGGAGTGCAGGAACTCCACGATGGCATCCTTGCTGACCTGCAGCAGGGATGTCAAGCGGAAGAGCTTGATCGGAGCTTTGATGTCGTGCACGTCCTTCGTCATGGGCGTTTCGGGTTAGTGGGATTCATCGGATTCGTCGTCACGGTACGGGATTTCGTCAGAGAGGCGGTAGGGTTCTTCGTCCTCTTCGGAGTCATCCTCGGAGGCACTGCCGGAGTATCCCCGAGCTTGCTCTTCGGCAAAGACCTCTTCGACGTCTTCGGCTTCCAGAATGGAGCGGCGCGGTTTGGCAGAGGAGGCTGTAGGCGTCTGGGAGGCGGCTTGCGGGGCAGCTTTCTCCGAGTCCGGCGAGAGTTCCTCCTGCAGGGCTGGGGTCTCGGTGCCTTCCGTTGCCGCCTCCTCCGGTGTGGTTTCAACGGGAGTAGGTTCGATTTCCAGTGCCAGGATGCGCTCCCGCAGGGCAGGGTCTTCTTCTTCGTCGAATTCCTCAAGCATGATACTCCGCAGCTCCAGCAGGAGCTCCTTCGTCATGCCGGGGATACGCAGGAGCTTTTCAGGGTCAGCCTCGAGGAACTCGCGAGCCGTGTCAATGCCTTCGTGGATGAGGCGCTCGTAGAGCTCACGTCCGAGCTCTTCGCGAAACTCAAACAGCTCGATGTCTTCCGGTGTTTCTTTGACAAGCGTGATGGCGTAGCCGGTCAGCTTACTGGCAAGGCGCACATTGACCCCGTTACGTCCAACAGCGAGGGCAACCTGATTATTGGGGACGACAACCACGGCGCTGCGGGTTTCCGGATAGACTTCAACGCTGGTGACTCGTGCCGGTTGCAGGGCGCGGGCGATGAAGGTTGCCGGGTCATCAGAGTACTCGATGACGTCGATGTTCTCGTTGTTGAGCTCCCGCACGATCGAGTGGATGCGGATACCCTTCATCCCAACGCAGGCGCCCACTGGGTCAACGCGGTCGTCGTAGGAGAAGACAGCGACTTTTGCTCGCTCGCCGGGTTCGCGGGCGATGGCTTTGATTTCCACAATCCCGTCGTATACCTCTGGGATTTCCAATTCGAAGAGCTGGCGCAGGAAGCGTTCGTCGGCGCGGGAGAGGATGATATCGGGCATGCCTCCAGGACCCCCGGTGGGGCGTACTTCTTTGATGAGTGCTCGGATCGTGGCGCCTTTCCGGTACCGTTCTCCGGGAATTTGCTCCTCCCGCGGGAGGCGCATCTCGATTTTGTCGTGCAAGACAAGGACATCTCCGCGGCGGACTTGGTAGATTTCCCCGAGGATGATCTCCCCGACGCGGGCGCTGTATTCGGCATAGACGTTCTCGCGCTCGACTTCCCGGATGCGCTGTGTCAAGCGCTGCATGCCCAAAGCAACGATGCGGCGTCCGAAGGTCTTGCCCAGATCCTCCAGGGAGATTTCCTCCACGTACTCCTCGCCGATGGCATAGCCTTCCTCGCCACGCTCGAGCAGCTCCTGAAGAGAGATCTGAGTGCCGGGATCTTCCACGGTTTCCACGACCGTGCGGACCAGGTAGAGTTCGATATCGCCCCGGTCCATGTTGAGCACGATTTCCGGCTCGGCAGTGGGTCCGTACTTCTTCTGCACCATGTAGCGGAGCGTTTCCTCCAGAATGCCTTGCAGGAGGTCACGGTCAACGCGCTTCTGGCGTGCCATTTCTGTGAAGGCAGCAATGATTTGCTGCTTGTCGGGTTGGTGCTGTTTTGTCCGACGCGGCATCAGAGTTTTGCTAGAGTTGTCTGACTACCACCGTGGCACAACGTGTGCCGTAAGGAGCTCTGCGAAGGGGATCGAGTGCGTTGTGTGCCGTTGCCGCAGTACGATGCCCTCGGCTGTTACCTCACAGAGGGTTCCTTCCACAACGGAGCTATCCGCCAGCTGGCACCGCAGGTGGCGCCCGATGTGCTTGCGGAACTGCCACGGAAAGCTCAGTGGACGGTCAACCCCCGGCGAGGAGACTTCCAGGAACTGGAATTCCTCCCCGAACGGGTCCCCGATAAACTCCGCCAAGACAGCATCGGAGATTGCCGCGCACTCCCGATGGGTAATTCCCTCTTCGTTGTCGATGTAGAGCACCAGACGTTGCCGCCCCGGGAGCCCAACCAGGCGTGCCTCCAGAAGGTAACACCCATGAGCCTGGCAAATGCTCCGGAGCTGCTCCACGACGGATTCTGGAATCGTTGGCTGCATGAGAAACGAAACGGCATAACCAGTCGTGTGTCAAGGAAGACGGTGAGGTGATTGCAAAATTACATCCAGCGTGGTGATTGATGGCTCAACAGGGGCTCGCGCAGCGAAGCGGATGTACTCAAGCTCGGCAGGGTCCGACCACTGCCGGCGGCGGAAATCGCGGGCAACACGGCGGAGAAACGCCTGGACTTCAGCAGTCTGCCCGAGCAGACGGGAGTAGATGATGTAGTTGATGGCAGCCCAGACAAGCCCGGGGTCTGCCTCGTACTGACGGAGCGCTTGCTGGCGGGAGCGTTCGAGGAAATCCTGCCACGCACGCTGCACCTGGTCGTCGGATAGCCCAGATTCCAGGAGGGAGAGATTCGATACCGGGTATGCTAAGGAGGCGTTGGGTATGCCCTCCAGAGAAGGAGGTGGCCAGAGCACATCGTAGCTGGCAAGCGCCAGGATGCTATCGGCAGTGAGGCGGAAGAGGCGCGGAGCACCTTCTGCTTCGAGCAAGAGTCGGCATTCGGGGAAGAGCCAGACGAATGCTCCGAAGCTGCTGGTAGAATTCCCGCCTCCCCAGGTGTAGAGGATGAGCACGTGGCGCCGACCGCGGTCAATCGGCTCTATGAGCACGGCTGGCTCGTCCGGCTCCCCTGCTGAGGGGCATAAGCCGTAGGCTTCTCCGAGGACCTTGATGAGGCGGTAGAGCGAGTCGCCGGGGGCGCTGACGAAGACAAAAATGGAGTCAAGCGCGCACTCCATCAATTTCTCGGGGTCTGGAGTTGCCAGTAGGCAGTAAGTGCTTTCCCCGATTGAGTAGTACAGCTCAAAGACGCGGGGGAGAGTGTCGTATGCTACCGGGAGCTTTGCTGATCGGGATGAGGGCGGGGGAAGCTTCTCCGGTGATGGCCCCCGATGGCATCCACCAAGGACCAGTAGGAGGGCGGCGCCTGGAAAGAGGCGGAGCAGCCGCATAATTTTGCGCAGTATCGCTCGAGGAACGTGGCGCGAATTTACAGCAGCCCTTGGTGAGAACGGTGAGAGCGCACGTCCATGGCAGAGACGCTCCGCTCAGATAGTTTCCGGTGGCTGTGGCATGGACTCAATGGTGTGCTTCTCGTCTGCGGAGTGGCGGCAACCGTGCTGCTCGTTGCTGAGTTGGGATTCGCGGCGTCGGGTGTGTGGTTGGAGCAGGTCACCACGGTACTGCTGGTGCTCTTCGGATTGCAGGAAGTAGTTCGGGTGGGATTGGTAGCAGATCCATGGCGGTACGTGCGGCGGCGGTGGTTCGAGCTCGGCATTGCACTGGCGGTTGGGATACTCCTGGTCTTTGGCAGTTTCGTGCAGCGGGAGCTTGGGCAGCTCTTTCCCAAGCTCGTGGTGGGGAAAGTGGTGCTGCTCTACCTGGTGCTCGTGCAGCTCCTGATGCTCGGGGGATTGGTGGTGCGGGTGGTGCGCTACCACGAGCTTTTGGGACGGATCGAGCTCCATCCCGGGGCGCTGTTGCTGGGGAGCTTCGTCCTGCTCTCGCTCCTCGGGGCGGGTATCCTCTCGCTGCCGACGGCGACGGTGGAGCCGATTGCGACTGTAGATGCGCTCTTTACCGCGGTCAGCGCAGTCTGCGTGACAGGGCTGACCGTGGTGGATACGGCAACACGGTTTACTCTCCTCGGGCAGATTGCTCTCCTGGTGCTCATTCAGCTGGGCGGATTGGGGCTGATGACGTTCATGAGCTTTTTCGGGATGTTCTTCACCGCTGGCTTAGGAGTCCGGGAACGTATCCTGCTCGGGGAGGTTTTCGCCGTAGAGAGCCTGGCGGAAGTGCGTCGATTGCTGGTGCGCGTGGTTGCCATCACGGTCAGCGTTGAAGTGCTCGGTGCCTGTCTGCTTTACTGGAGCGACGGAGGGGCTTGGCCCGTGGAGGCAGAGCGTGCCTTCCGGGCACTGTTCCATGCGGTGTCGGCATTCTGCAATGCGGGGTTCTCGCTCTACTCGGAGAACCTCATCGCCCAGCAGCACAATGTCGTCTACCTGAGCACCATCATGGTGCTGGTTATTCTCGGAGGGCTGGGTTTTCCTGTGCTCTCGGCGCTGTTGGCGTTGCGTCCATGGGCGCGGCGGGCACAGCGCCTGCAGCGGCGCCTCTCGGTCAGTGCTCGGCTGGTTTTGGTGACCACGGGAGTGTTGCTCGTTGGCGGGACGTGTCTACTGTGGATGTTGGAGCGCGATGGGGTATTTCGCCCGTTTTCGGGGTGGGAGCAGTGGTTCCAGGCGCTTTTCCTTGCTGTTGTACCCCGAACGGCGGGCTTCAACAGCGTGCCGATTGCGGAACTCTCTGTCCCGGCAGTGCTCGTGGTCATTGCTCTCATGTGGATTGGGGCATCTCCTGCCTCAACCGGGGGTGGGGTCAAGACTCTGACCGTTGCTGTTGCTGCTCTTGGAGTGGTGCAGCTATTGCGGGGACGCTTCTCCGTGGAGGTCGCTCACCGGGAAATCCCGCTCGAGAGCGTACTGAAAGCCTTCATCGCTGTGGTCGTCTCGGCAGTGTTCCTGCTCGGGGCGGCTTTCGTCGTCCAGATGCTGGAGCCGCAGCAGGACTGGATTGATGTGCTCTTTGAAACTGCTTCAGCACTGGGTACAGTTGGGCTCTCCCGTGGCATTACAGCAGAGCTCTCGCATGCCTCAAAGCTGTTCTTGTGCCTGGTTATGCTGGTCGGGCGAGTCGGTGTCTTGACCGTCCTGTCAATGCTGATTCCCCCGCGCCGGGCAGAGCAGTATCACTACCTGCAGGAACGTCTCATCATTACGTGAGGACTCCGGATGAGCCTCCGCGTCGGGATTATCGGACTTGGGCACTTCGGGCTGAATTTAGCCCTGTATTTGACCGAGGAAGGGTGCGAGGTGGTGGCAATTGACCGCAATCCCGAACGGGTGGAGCTGCTGCGAGATCGGGTCTCGGTCGCGGTCGTGTTGGATTCGACGGAACACCGTCCCCTGCGGCGGTTGGGGGTGCATGACCTCGACTTGGTCGTTGTCGCCATTGGGGAGGATTTCCAGAGTTCGCTGCTGACCACGGCATCCTTGCAGGAAATCGGGGTCAAACGCATCATCAACCGGGTGATCTCTCCGGTGCACGAACGGCTGCTGCGTCTCATGGGCATCCAGGAGCTCGTCTTGCCGGAAGCGGAAGCTGCGGAGGCATTGGCCAACCGAATTCTGCTGGGCAGGGTCCAGAAAGCATTCGAGATTTCGCCCGAGTACAGCGTGGTGGAGATCGAGGCGCCGGCGGCATTTGTTGGCAAGAGTATTCGTGAGATTGGTCTGCGGGAGCGCTACGGGCTCAATCTCATCACGATCAAGCGTGTTGAGCGGCGGGCTGGTCTTCTGAGCCTGGGACGCTCCGAGCGGGTCCGGGTGCTCGGAGTTCCGGAACCCACGGCGGTCATCGAGCAGGGCGATATTTTGGTTCTCTTCGGGCGCGAGCAAGATCTCCAGCGGCTTCTGGAGACAGCATGAGGTGGGTGCTTGGACTACTGCTTTCGGCAGGCTGGCTTGCTGCCCAGTGGTGTGAGCACGGGCAGGTTGCCGAGCTGAACTCCGCTGCCGATGAATTTGCCCCGGTCTGGGACCCTGCCGGGAGGCAGTTGCTGCTGAGCTCGACGCGCAGCGGAGAATCTCGGATCTACGCCGTGGTCTGGCATGATACCAGTTGGGGCAGCCCGCAGGAGCTCCCCGGGCTTGCCCTCACGGGACACCATCTCTCGTACGCGGCGCCCTCTCCCGATGGCTGGCTCTACTTGTGCCGCTACCGGCAGGGGAGGCGGCAGGCGTATCTGCACGTCGTCCGTGCCCGCCGGAGTCGGGACAGTTCATGGGAATGGCAAGAGCTGCCCGAACTCCATAGGGGAGCAGAGGAGGCTTTCTCTGCCCATCCGACCATCTCGCCCGATGGGAGCATGCTCGTCTTCGCCTCCGACCGTCCGGGTGGGGAAGGCGGGACAGACCTGTGGATTGCTTTCCGACAAGCCGACGGGCACTGGGGCGAACCGGAGAATCTGCGCAGCCTCAACTCCCCAGGCAATGAGATTACCCCTCGCTTTGCTTCGCCCGACACACTCTACTTTGCCTCCGATGGGCACGGGGGAGCCGGTGGATATGACCTCTTCGTGAGCGTCCGCCGCTGGGATGGTACGTGGCAGCCTCCGGAGCCGCTCGTGGAGCTGAATACCCCCATGGACGAGTCTGATTTCTGCTCGCTTCCGTTCGGTGAACTGGCGCTCTTCGTGCGTGCTCGAGCCGGGGAGCGCCTCAAACTCTACGCTGCCCGGCGCTGTCCGGCGGCGTCGGATTCGCCGCTCCAGAGTGCCCCGCCTCAACGGTAGTACACCAGCGCGGTACACCAGCGCGAGAGGCTCTTCGTCACAGCTGCCGCAATGACGCGTGGCTTCTCCATCGGCGTGCTTCTCGGGCTCGTTGGAGTGGGATACTCCCCTCGGGAGGGACTCCCGGTTGTGACCCCGACGGAGCTGCGGCAGCGGCTCCAGCAGCACGGGGACACGCTCGTGCTGGTGAATTTCTGGGCAACGTGGTGTCGCCCCTGTATCGAAGAGCTGCCAGCATTCGACTCTGTGGCACGACGGTACCGGGACGCACCACTGCGGGTGTACCTGGTCAACGTGGACTTCCGCTCGCAGTGGCAGCGGGTTGCCGTGTTCGTTGCGCGCCGCCGTTTCGCCGCCCCGGTTTTCCTCCTGTCCTACGGACGGGGAGATCGCTGGATGGATACCCTCCATCCGCAATGGTCAGGAAGCTTGCCGGCAACGCTCCTCTGGCGTGCAAGCGACTCGGTAGCGGTTCTGCTCGAAGAGGAGCTGAGCCTGGAGGAGCTCGAGCAATATGTGCAACACTACCTGGTGCACCGATGAGGCGTCTCGGAAGTGTGATGCTCCTGCTGTCAGGGGTCTCCGCGTGGGCGTATACCGTGGGGGATACGGTGGCGGATTTCCGCTTGCGCAACGTGGATGGGAACATGCTCTCGTTGAGCCAGTACGCTCGGGATGCTCGCGGGGTCATTGTGGTCTTCACGTGCAATAGCTGCCCGTATGCGAAGGCGTACGAGGAGCGGATTATCGAGCTGCACCGGGAGTTTGCCCCGAAGGGCTTCCCCGTTCTTGCCATCCAGCCCAATGACCCGGAGCGCTCCCCGGAGGACTCCTACCAGAACATGCAGCGTCGGGCAGCTGAGAAGGGCTATCCCTTCCCGTATGTCTGGGACGAAACCCAGGAGATTGCCCGTCGGTTCGGGGCACGGCGGACACCACAGGTGTATCTGCTCGAACGCGTGGGCAATAGCTTCCGCGTTGCCTATATCGGCGCTATCGATGACAATACCGAGGACCCGAAGGCGGTCACGCGGCGGTACGTTGCCGATGCTATTGCCGCACTGCTGGAAGGGAAGACGCCACCAGTGACGCAGACGCGTGCGGTGGGATGCACCATCAAGTGGCGTCGTCAGTAGGCTCAGCGTGAGGGTATGGTGAGCACCTGCCCCGTTGCGCTCGGAAGGGAGATTCCCACAAGCTGTGCCAGCGTCGGGGCAATAGATTCGGGAGAGACGGGCTCTGCAGAGCTGCCGGCAGCGAACCGACCGCCGAAGAAGAGGAGCGGGACAGAGCGATCGTACTCGTACGGCGTTCCGTGAGTTGTCGGAACCTCGGTGCCGAAGATCCAGAAGGGCTTCGGGTAGAAGAGGATGTCGCCCGCACGTCCAGCGGGAAAACTGCGCCGGAGAAGCTGGGAGAGAGTGTCCGGAAGCAGAACCCGGGAGTGCCCGGTCGAGAGAGCCTCAGAGGGCACGACGATCCCGATGCCCTCATACTGCGAGAGCCAGTGCACGAGGCTATCGCGGACGGCTTCTGGTGAAACTCCAGCGGCACGGATGAGTTCTCGCTGCAGGAGCAGCAGCGGTGGGTCCGGCAGTATCCAGAAAGCCCCTGCTCGGGGACCGAAGGCAGCACGGAGCTTCTGGTTCAGAAAGCTCACAAGCTCGTCCAGGGAAATCCGCCCAGCGTCAATTCCGGGGTATGCTCCAGGACCGCGGCGGGCAAGCATTTCAGGGATGGGGGCAACGCCGTGGTCAGAGGTCAGTACCAATGCGTAGTTCGCGCGTCCCAGTGCGCTGTCGAGAAAGTGGAGGAAACGTCCCAGGAGGCGATCGCAGGCAAGGTAGAGTTCGAGCACTTCGCGACTGTCCGGACCGAAGAAGTGTCCAGCAAAGTCGGTCGTCGAGATACTGATCCACAGCAGGTCCGGGATCGAATCAGCTCCCAGCTGTTCGTGGAGCAGCATGCTCTGGGCAGCCTCCAGGAGCCACTCAACCGAGAAGGGAGAAAGCAGGAAGCCGTCCCAGAAATGTGCCCCCTGGCTCGGGATGCGGTGTGGGAAGGCAGTCGTTCCCTCCGGAAAAGGAGCCTCCCAAGGGACGGAATCAGGTGGTGCGAGCGCTGCCGGAAGGAGGGCTTCCCAGAGCATTCCGGCATAGCGCCAGGGAGAATGCTGGCGGTTCCACTCAGCAAGCCAGTCCGGCGTGGGTAATCCAGGCATGCTCACCAACCCGTCGTGGTCGGGGTCGAGCCAGAAGACCCCTGTTGGGGAATGTCCGCCGAGCATGATAGCCGCTCGTGCTTTGTGCGAGAGAGCAATAACCCGTGCTGTGGGGAAGCGTGCGCGCAAGGCGTCTCCGAGGGTTGGCAGTTGGAGCCAGAAGGGTGAGGGGCGTCCGGCAGTGTCTTCAGCGCAGCCAGTCAGGAGCCGCTGGCAGCAGGTGGCAACCAGACTATTGCCGCTGATGCCATGCCGTTCGGGAGCGGCGCCAGTTGCAATGGTGGCATGCCCAGCACACGTCACCGTTGCCGCATGCTCGAAGAAACACTGCCGGTAGGCAAAACCTTCGTGCAAAAGCTGCCGGAAGCCCTCGCTCCAGAAGGGTTCCCAGCGCCAGAGATAATCACCCCGCATCTGGTCGAAGACAAGCACCACGAGCAGCCGCGGAGGCGCTGCCGGGAGTGCGACAGAGACGGCAATAGATGCGACCAGAGCGTTCCAGAAGCGCATCACCATGAGGCACAGCTGCAGGGTGCGAAGATAGAAAATGCCCCACCAGAAGTCCGGCGAGTATTTCGCGTGGTCTCGACCCTGCGCCGTATGGCAGAGGGGCACACTGCGGATTTGAGCTCCTTCGTCACTGCCTGTTGGTCAAACCACGGCATGCTGTATCCATGGACTCTGTGGCTCGTCGCCTCCTGGGTGCTGCACTTCTCATCGCCGCAGGCATCGCCATTGGCTTTTGGGTGCGCCCGGTTTTCTCCGGTGACAATGTCTATGAGCAGATCCGGAAGTTCAGCGAGGCGCTCAACTACATTTACCGCAACTACGTGGAGGATGTGGATTCACAGCGCCTGGTGGAAGCTGCTATCAGGGGGATGCTCGATAGCCTGGACCCGCACTCGGTTTACATCCCAGTCAGCGAGATGCAGCGGGTTGAGGAAGACTTCCGTGGGAGCTTCGAGGGGATCGGGATTGAGTTCGACGTCATCAATGACACCATTACCGTTATTGCGCCTATCGCGGGCGGTCCGGCAGAAGCCCTGGGGATCCAGGCGGGCGATAAAATCGTCACCATTGACGGGCAAAATGCTGTTGGGCTCTCCCGCAGCGAAGTGCCTCGCCGCCTCCGCGGTCCGAAGGGAACCACCGTGCGTGTAGGAATTCGGCGTCCCGGTGTCAAGGACATTCTGGAGTTTGTCATCACCCGAGATCGCATTCCCATCTACAGTGTGGACGCTGCCTTCCTGATCGAGGGGACCGATATCGGGTACGTGCGTATCAACCGTTTTTCGGCCACGACGTATCAGGAATTCCTTGACGCGCTGCGGCGTCTGCGCAGTGAAGGGATGCGCAAGCTCCTGCTCGACCTCCGGAGTAACCCGGGGGGCTTTATGGACCAGGCGATTCGGATTGCCGACGAGTTTATCCCCGGCGGATATCGGATTGTCTACACTCGGGGGCGAATCCCGGAATTCAACGAGGACTACTACTCCCGGGGCGGGCAAGAATTTGAGCGGACCCCGCTCATTGTCCTGGTCAATCGCGCTTCTGCCTCGGCGAGCGAGATTGTCAGCGGAGCAATTCAAGACCTCGACCGCGGGCTGATTGTCGGGGAGACCACCTTCGGGAAAGGCTCTGTCCAGCGCCAGTTTGAGCTGCCAGATGGTTCGGGACTGCGCGTGACGGTGTCCTTCTACCACACACCGTCGGGTCGAATCATTCAGCGCCCCTATAAGGGCAAAAGCCGGCAGGAATACATCTGGGCCGAGGGAGATGTCGTGGAGCCCTCGGAGGAGGGCGAAAACCTCTTGCACAGAGAGCAGGCGCTGGCAGACTCAGCTCGCCCGGTCTTCCGGACAGTGGGTGGGCGTCCTGTGCTGGGAGGCGGTGGTATTACGCCGGATTACATCGTCCGGTCCGATACCACGACGCGGCTCTCCGTTGAGCTGCGTCGCCACGGGCTTTTCTGGAAAGTTGCCGAGGAGTTTCTCGGACAGCATCGGGCAGAGCTGGAGCGTCGCTACGGGGACAACTACTGGGCTTTTGTCCGGGAGTATCGCCTCCCGGGCAGTGCTATCGAGCGTCTCCGGCAGCTTGCCGAAGGACGCGGCATTCGATGGGATGAGGAACTCTTCCGACAGGATGCCGACTACATCGAGCACCTGATCAAAGCGCAGATCGGGCGAGCAATTTGGGGAAACAATGCGTTTGCCGCCGTGATGCTCCGCATTGACCGGCAAGCACAGAAGGCGTTGGAGCTTTTCCCGGAAGCCATTCGGCTGGCCCGCCTGTGATGTGAAAGGAGCTGTTCGGATGCGCTCTCTGTGTCTTGTATTCCTCGGGGCAAGTGCGCTTTCTTGTGCCCAGTTCCTCCAGCCCGGCGAGGAGCTCGAGTACGAGGTTTCCTACTTCGGCATTTCGCTGGGTAGAATCCGCATTGTGACCGAGCGGATGGATTCCCTCCAGGGTAAACCTGTGGTAGTGGCAGCCGCCGTGATGGAATCGCACCCGAACATTCCCTTCCTGAGTCTGAAGGCGCTCTTCCGCAGCTGGCTGGATACCTCAGGAGCCTTCTCCCACCGCTTCGAGGGCTGGATGCAGCAAGGGGATCGTCCGGAAGGATATGGCAAGTACGTTTTCGACTATGACCGGCGCGTGCTCGTTGCTGAGGAGTGGGAAGGCGGGCAGCGCATCATCCAGCGGACTTTCCCCTTGCGGGCACGGATGAACGAGGGGCTCTCGCTCCTGTTTGCTGCTCGGCGTTTTGTGCACTCCAAGAAGAGCTACCGCTTCCCGACGGTGGTGACTTCGGACACCGCTGCAACGGTGATTCACTTCACGGGGCGTCGCCAGGCAATTACCATCGGTGCACTCCCGTACCCGGTGCGGACGGTGTATTTTTGGGGCACGGCGAACTGGACAGGGATTTACGGGCTGACTGGCTCTTTCGAGGGCTGGTTCAGCGACGATGAGGCACGGGTGCCAATCCGGGCGAAGCTGCGGGTCTACATTGGCAGTGTGACGGTGGAGCTGGTACGCTGGAAGCGGGCAGGATGGCAACCTCCGCGGGCATCCAACACGGAGACGCCGTAGAGCCGGAAGGACCGGTGCTGGCAGGCATTGACGGGGGCGGTTCGCGTACCCGGGTTGCCGTTACCATTGCCGGGCAGCAGGTGGCAAGCCTGGAGATCGGGACTGTCCGAATTGGCGCTGTTGGCATTGGGGAAGCCTGCGAACGGCTGGTCAATGCGCTGGTCGAGCTTCGGGAACAGACGGGAGTGATTGGCTACGATGCTGTCGTTGCGGGTATTGCCGGTGTGTGGCTGCCGGAGGAGCGGCAGCGGGTCGAGCAGGTGCTGCGCTGGATGGCGCGGGAGCGGCGCCTTCTGCTCGGGGAGCTCCGGGTGGTCAGTGATGCAGAAATTGCCCTCGAAGGTGCCCTGGCAGGGAAGCCTGGGGTGGTCCTCATTGCCGGGACGGGAACCATCGCCGTTGGGCGCACCCCGTCGGGACAGCTTGTACGCTGCGGTGGCTGGGGGATTGAGCTCGACGATGAAGGCAGCGGCGCCTGGATCGGACGCGAGGGCTTGACCGCCGTGGTCCGTGCCCTGGACGGACGGGGACAGCCTACGTGTCTGGCACAGAAGCTGGCCGAGCTCTATCCGTCGATTCGCCTCGAACAGCCGCGCACGATTGTCGCCGCCTACAATGAGCGCCTCTTTGAGTACCCAACCCTGACCCCGCTGGTCATGGCATGTGCACAAGAGGGTGATGCCGTCTGCCGGGCAATTCTGGAGCGGGCTGCGGCACACCTGGTGGAGCTTCTGCTCCCGCTGCGGCGGCATTTCCCCCGACGTCCAATCCCGCTGTCCCTGCTGGGGGGCATGCTCGAAAACCATACCCTCTTGGCACGCCTCTTCCGGGAACAGCTCGCCGGTGTGCCCGACTACCGTCTGCAGGCGCCCAAAGGGACTTCCCTGGACGGGGCATTCGCGTTGGCAGACCGCCTCCTGAGTGAGAAGGAACCATGAGCACAGCACCGCAGACCTCCAAGGCGCTGATTCTGCCCTGGGAGGGCAAAACTCCGCGGATTGCTCCCAGCGCTTGGCTTGCAGGGGGAGCCTGTATCGTCGGGGATGTCACCATCGGGGAACGCTCCTCGGTGTGGTTCCACGCAGTCATCCGGGGCGATGTCAACAGCATCTGGATTGGCTCAGAGACCAATGTGCAGGACCTCTGTGTACTGCACGTCACAGGACAGCATGCGCTCTGGATTGGGGACCGAGTCACCATCGGGCACCGGGCAATTGTGCACGGGGCACACCTGGAGGAGTGCGTTCTGATCGGGATGGGGGCGTGTGTGCTCGATGGGGCACGGATTGGCAGCTATAGCCTGGTGGCTGCGGGGGCAGTGGTCAGGGAAGGGCAGGTGGTGCCTTCCGGTGTGCTCGTTGCCGGTGTCCCAGCCCGCATCGTGCGAGAGCTGACGGCAGAGGAACGGCGGCAGTTGGAAGCATCTGCTTCCCACTACGTGGAGTATGCAGCGCGCTACCGTGCCTTGCTCGGGCAGTGAATCGCTGGGAAAGCCTATCGGTACCGGTACGTCAGCCCAGCAGCGACGGTGAAGGGCGTGCGGGTCAGGATATAGGAGACCTGGTCCCCATAGCTCCTGCGCAGTTCGGAGACTTCCAGGCGGCGCAGGAGGAAGTCCAGCCGCAGGTTGGGTGCCAAGTAGAGAGCTCCCCCGGCGGCGAAGATCGCCGTGGTAGCCCCGGGAATGTCCTGTCCGTAAGGCGAAGTGATGCTGTTGTAACTTGCCCGGAGAGTCAACGGGAGCGTGGGTACCTGCCATTCGAGTCCACCGCCCCAGAGGGTTTGTCCTACGAGCTGTTCGAGGATGAGCCGGTTGAGCTGCAGGATTTCCCACGGAGCATCGGTAAACTCCAGCTGCGTCACATCCGAATACGCTGCGCCGGCAGTGAAGGTCAAGCCCACTTCGGGTACGTGGAGAGCCACCGCGCCGGAGAAGACAAAGGGAGTGCGGACGTTATAGGAGTTCTGCCCTTCCTCGCTGAGGCGCTTCTTGTCTCCATTGTCAAAGCTCGCTATTGCGCTCTGCGAGAAACGCTCCCGGACCTGGAAGAAGGTCGGAAAGCGAGTAACCAGCCCGAGGCGGAAGAAATTCCCCATCCGGAAAAGCAGCCCGATACTTCCGGTAATGCCGGAGAGTTCTTGCGTGAGGTCCTCGCGCAACTGGAGCTCATGGAAATCCACGTTCGTGAACTGGACGGTATCGAGCCAGTTGTAGCGGTTCAGCACATCCGTCTCCCGGTAATCCCGGCTATAGGTGAAGCGCCCGTACTTGAGGGCGACCGTGAAGCCGAGGGAGACCCAGCGCGAGAGCTCAAAGGCGATACCACCGGTCAAAGAGTGGAGCCCACCGCGCTCGCGGATGAAGCTGTCCTGCTGGAGGCTGTCTTGGACCGGAGTGACCATGCGACCGTTGACGGTGTCTGCCAAGTAGAGCCGAAACGCCCAGTTCTCTCGGGGAAGTGGTGTTTGTCCAGTCCAGTAGGCGATAATGCTACTGCTGGGGTTGAAGGCACTGTAGCGGAGGGAGCTTTCGTAGTCGTTGTCCAGGGCGTAGGCAACGCCGAGAGCTGCTCGGGTGGAGCCCCACCGTTCGCTTGTTGCCACCCCGAGGTGAGTCAAAGCTGTGGAATTCGATGCTGCGGGAGTGCTCGTCGTCAGGAACGAAGTCTGCGTCGAGTTCCGGGCAAAGAAGAGTCCGCCTGTGACTTCGATGCCGGGAATGAGGGTGAGCCCGGCGGGGTTGTAGGCAAGGGCACCGATGTCATCAGCGAGGGCTGTAAAGCCGATACCAAGGGCTCCGGACCGCGGAGTCATCGAGCCATCCAGACGAGCCAGGCGGAGGGCATCGTCGATGAACTGTGCCTGCAGGGGGAGTGTCAGCAGGGCAAGGCTCATGCAGAGGCGGTGCATGAGGTGCTCCACCACTGGTTGCACTGCCAGCAGAGACGCTGGAATGCTGCTGGGTATTTTCTACACCGAGGCTGGGATGCCGAGCAGGCGACGGGGGTCGGTGTATTCAAGACCGAAGGATTCAGCGACTCCGGGATGGGTGATGAAGCCATCTACGATATTGAGCCCCGCCAGGAGCTCCGGATTGGTGCGGACGGCAGTCTCCCAGCCCTTGTCGGCAAGCTCGACAATGTACGGGAGAGTGGCATTGGTCAGCGCGATGGTGGAGGTGACCGGGACAGCGCCTGGCATGTTCGCAACACAGTAGTGGACGACGCCATCCACGACGTAGATGGGATCGTCGTGGGTGGTCGGGCGGCACGTTTCAACACAGCCTCCCTGGTCGACGGAGACGTCCACGATGACAGCCCCCGGCTTCATGTCGCTGAGCATCTCCCGGGTAATGAGCTTCGGGGCTTTTGCACCGGGGATGAGAACAGCACCGATGACCAGATCGGCATCGCGCAGCACACGCCGAATGTTGGCTGGGGTTGAGACCATCGTGATGACGTTGCGCGGCATGACGTCATCCAAGTAGCGGAGCCGGTAGAGGTTGGTGTCCAGGATGACCACCCGTGCTCCCAGCCCGGCAGCGATCTTTGCGGCGTTGGTGCCGACAACTCCGCCCCCGAGGATGACCACAGTTGCCGGCTCTGTGCCCGGGACACCGCCCAGGAGGATGCCGCGTCCTCCCATTGTGCGCTCCAGGTACTTGGCTCCTTCCTGCGGCGCCATCCGCCCGGCAACCTCGCTCATGGGGATTAGCAGAGGCAAGGAGCCATCGGCGCGTTGGACTGTCTCGTAGGCAATTGCCACGCACCGGCTGCGCCGGATGGCAGCTGTGAGCTCTTCCGAGGCAGCGAAGTGGAAGTACGTAAAGACCACCTGCCCCGGGCGGATGAGCTCGTACTCAGGCTCGATCGGCTCCTTGACCTTCACAATCATATCCGCCTGGGCGTAGACCTCGCGGGCGCTTTCCAGAAGCTCTGCCCCCGCGGCTTGGTATTCCGCATCGGCAAAGCCGCTGCCACTCCCGGCGGAGCGTTCCACCAACACCGTATGCCCGTGCTGGCGCAGTACCTCGACCCCTGACGGGGTGAGCGCCACGCGGTTTTCGCCCGGCTTGATTTCCCGTGGGACTCCGATCACCATTGTGCCCGCACCTGCTTGCTGAACGCGCTGCCAAAATTACGGTGACCTGCCAGAAGAGCTGTGGTAGCTCACCGCGGCAGACGATCTGGTATGCCCGTCGGGCAGCTTTGGCGTATATTTGTGCCCGAATCGTGTGTGCTGTCCCACAAGCAGGGCTTTCTCAATGCGGTGGGTGTGTGGACTCTGTGCTGTGGCGGCGCTCATTCTGCTGGGCTGCGTTGAGGAAAATCCGGCTCTGACGCCGAGTACAACGGTATCCCCATCACCTGTGCCGGAGGCAGCCGTTGCCATTGTCAACGAGACCACCGTCAAAGTCCGCTGGAAGCCTTCTCCCTCGGAGAACTCGCCTGCCTTCAAGGAGTACTACCTGGTGCTGACCGAGATCGGGGCGCAGACCGTCGTCCGGCGTCTTTCCGTGACCCAACGACAGCCGGAGTACCTCCTCACCCTGGGAGGCTTGCGACCCGGCGTTCTCTACGGGCTGGATATCTGGGTTCGATTCACGGACAATTCCCTCAGCCCGGCACCGCGAACCCTCCTGTTTGCTGCCGCACCGCAGTACACGGAAATCGCAGGGCAACCTATTCGACTCTACGAACAGACGGCGGATCCATCGCTGCCCAATGGGCTCAATTTCAACGTTGGCGGGCTTCCGGCTGTGCTGGACCGGAATGCTGTGCGGCAGTGGGATATTTGCTTTGAAATCGTCGACGATACCGCCCGTATTGGACCTGCCGCCGACGGGCGCTTCTGGAAAGGTGCGTGGGGAGAGGAGCGTCCGGCGACGGCGCTGCTGGGTAGCAATACGATTCCGGATGTCACCGCGCTCGATGAAGTCTGGGTGACCTCGCTGCTGGACACTGTTGCCGGTCAGCTTCGCCCCGTGATGCTGGAAGTGCCGCAGCAGCTGCCTTCAGGCAAGGGACTGGTTTTCTTCGTCTGGCGAAAAACCGATGCCACATGGGCGAAGGTGCTCATCAAGCCCGGTCCGGATGGTCGCCTCATCCAGGGAAGCGCCCCGAATCGGTACGTGGAATTAGCGTTTTCGTACCAGAAAGAAAGTGGAGTTGCCTCGGCTCTGCCCAGCCGGCGAGCCTATGCTCCCGATCAACCAGGCAGAGTGGGCTTTGAGAAGTGAAGTCTCACAGGGAATACGAAGGACCGATGCGAGTGCACTGGAAGGAGCTTCTCCCTGTTCTCGGTAGTGCCCTTGTGGCAGCGTTCTTCTTCCTGGGCTGCGAAGAGACCACCACTCCGGAGCAACCTCCAACCCCGACGGCACCACCCCAGCCGCCGAGCAATCTCCAGGCACTCTCGGTGAATGACTCCACCGTGCGTCTTCGGTGGAGTCCCTCACCGTCGGAGTCGAACGCGAACTTCGGCTTCTATCGGCTCCGGATTTACGACGATGCCCAGGGGAGACTGGTCGGCACACTGCGTCTGGGAACCCAGACGCCGGTTGATATCGTCGGGTTGCGGTCCGGTACAGTCTACCGCTTCGAGCTCTACGCCGTCTGGCGGGATACTACACGGGATACTGCCCAGAGCGTGACAGCAGCGGTTGTGCGCTGGGCACCGGCGACGCGCTACACGACGCTTGCCGATGGGAGCCCAATCCGGCTCTACGAAACGGATTCGCAGTTCCCCAGTGGACTTGACTTGGAAGGACCCGACGGGAAACCGCGGACGCTCACCGTTGCCCAGGGCAATGAGTGGGACCTCTGCCTCGATACCCGAGGTGGTTCCTGGGATATCGGTTCGCCGCGCTTGAGCACATACACGATTGCGAATCCCCGTCGGACGCTCATTGACACACTCCGGCTCCGACAGCAGAAATACCTGCAGGTGGATAGTCTCAACCAGATTTTCGAAACAGAGGCTTTCGGTGCAGCAACGCTGGCAGAAGCGCTGGCGAACTTCAACAATCAACGGCGGGGCTTCATCATCGTGCTGCGTACCCAGGATGGAAACTGGGCAAAGGTCTTCGTCAAAGCTGATGCCCAAGGGAATATCCTGCGGGGTACGGCTCCCAACCGGTATGTAGAGCTGGAAATCTCCTACCAGAAAACACCGAACGTTCCGTATGCTCTTCCTTCCTCTCCGTGGGAGCCGTCCGAGAGAGGATTCGTCCCCCGGATTGACATCCGCACTCAGCCGAAAGAGGTGTTCGAGTAACCTTTCGTCGGTGTTTGCCTCTGACCCCCGGGTTGCCTCCGGTAACCCGGGGTTTTTGGTTTCCTCCCACAGCCTCAGCGCCACCTGTGACCATTGCTGACTCTCCTCCGTAAAGGAAGGCACGTGCGAGGTCCCTCTCCTTCCAGCTCTGGCCAGGTAGAGCAACACAGCTTCCTGCGGTGTGCTCGTTCGGAGACAATATGCATCTGCTATGAATCGTCAAAGCGCCCAGCAGCAGCCTCGATGGCTTGTTGCTAGATGGATCGGCGGTTTTTCTAGTATGTCCAACTCATCACACAGTCTGCCATGCGTTTTGATGTCCGGCTTGGAACTCCGCAGGTTGTCGGGGAACTTTTCACGGTGGTGCCCATCGTGCTTCCCCACGTGACGGAACGGCGGAGTGTCACCCTGGGGGAGGCGTTGGAGCGAGGAGTAGCTCGGGTGGCTGACACGAGAAGCGTAGAGCGGGCAAGCATTGAGGTGGGCGATGTGCTACCCGTGTTGGTCCTGGAGGGCGAGATTCTCGTCGGAGGTTTCCAGAATCGAGTGGTGAATGTCAGTGTTCTGCTTGAGCCGAAGGAGACACAGTGGATTCCGGTCAGTTGCGTGGAAAGGGGTCGATACTACCCATTGGACAGCTCGCAGGGACAAGGGTTGGCGAGCCGGGATGAGCGCAATGGGCGTGAGCGTGTACGCGTTCCGGGGCGGATTTTGATTCCCATTTTGATTCCCCCCTTGCCCGGATATGCTTCAGGGCGGAGGAGCAGGGGACGGCGCAGGGGAGGGC
>Ga0105160_1000042_pt1 | contig 68379 bp, 91 predicted proteins | sample GXS110809BmetaG_FD_89591 | JGI IMG/M metagenome (GOLD analysis project Ga0105160, IMG submission 89591) | Hot spring microbial communities from Gongxiaoshe hot spring, China to study Microbial Dark Matter (Phase II) - GXS 110809B | ecosystem: Environmental > Aquatic > Thermal springs > Hot...
CCCACCCTGATGTTAAAGGGCTGTCTCCATGGAGTGAACACCTCCTTATCAGTATGCCTGAGCTTCAGGAAGGTCGGAGCGAGGATGACGTAGCTTAGCATGGCGGAGAATGCATAAACGCTCGCCAGCAACGGTACGTCGCCGAGAAAAGACAAAACAACCCCAACCGCTCCGAATAAGACGATGGTTCTGACGGGCGTCCTGAAACGGGGGTGGATGACACGAAGCCATCCGGGCAGAAGCCTGAACTTCCCCATGCTGGCAGTCAGACGTGAGACACCAACCAACCCCGTGTTCGAGCTGGAGTAGCACAGTATGAACGCTGCAAACCCGACGAGAGGGGTGAGATATTCGCCAACTATGGGAAAAACCGACACGAGCGCGTAAACAGGGCTATCGTAAGCCGCAGCCATCTGCTCCCACCTCATAGAGCCGACGGCAAGAACGGGAAACAGTATCGCCGACACGGCGACCACGAGCACAACCATTTTGGCAGCCCTCGGAATCGAGAAATGCGGCCTCCGCGTCTCCTCAGCAGCCTGGGCAATGGATTCGATTCCGACGAACGAAGCCATCGCAAGCGTGACGGAGTACAGGAAGTTGTTGACGTTCAAAGGAACCGCAGGTATGTAAGATACATCTTTATGGATGACGTAGCTGCCTATCACGGACACTTGGCTCAAAAACAGAGACCAGTCGAACTTGAGGAGAAACCCTGCCCCCAAAATTAGCGCTTCTATAAACAAGCCCACGAATACGAGAGCTGCGACGACCATGGCGGAATACTTGATGCCGACGATGTTCAAAATAACCAACAGCAGGGCCAGCAGCCCCGCCAACAGACCCAAAGAAGGTATCACAACCCCGTTCAGCTGCAAGTCTGAAAAAAAGAGGGCGGGGAAAAGCTGGCGCAGATAACCTGCTGCCGCGACGGCGAAAAGAGACATACAAAGAATATAGGCCAGCAGCATCGACCAGCCCGCCAAAAACCCAATCAAAGTGTTGAAAGCCCTCATGGAATAGACGTGAACCCCGCCGGCGTAAGGATAGGTGGGAGCCAGCTCAGCGTATATCAAGCCCACTATGGCGTACAGAAACGCCGCAACCATGAAAGAGATGGGGGCGGCGCCGCCGGCAAACATCGTTATAACGCCGAGGGCTATGAAAATGTTGGGGCCAACGTCGCCATAGCCCAGAGCGAAAGACCCGAACCACCCCACCTCTCTCCGGTAACCCACCTCTTGCTTCGAAGCCCTCAACCCGAGCCACTCGGTTCGTCTTTCTTACCCGCGCAACCTGAATATAAAGCAGATAAGGGACTCGAAGAAAAGCCTTAATTCAGCCTTTTTAACGAAGCGGAGGCCGAGTTGGGAAGCGCGGGTAAGAAGCCTGTCCACGTCGGACAGGCTTGAAACAACAATCGCCACATAGCAACCAAACTTCAAGGCCTCGGAACTTTCTTCGACTATCTCAACGGCGGTCTCCACGCCGGAAGGGCCTCCGTGTACAGATGGGTCGTAAAACTCCGCGTCGTTGGGGAGGTAGGGCGGGTTTGCGGCGACAAGGTCAACACAGCGTGGTCTGAAGGGCAGGTTCAAGCCGTTGATGAGGTGGACGGCGCCGTAGCGGTCGTGCAGGCGTTCCCTGGCCTTCTCGACGGCGTCAGCGTCAACGTCCGTGCCAACAGCTTCAAACCCATGTTCAACCAAGACACGGAGAACGTAGCCGGTGGAGCATCCAACCTCAGCCGCCAGGCCTTTCACAGGAATCTGCTTAACTGCGTCTTCGAGGAGAAACGTGTCTTCTGCAGGCTCATAAGGACCTCTCATGGATAGATTCGGGTGGGCGTCCTCGGAAACATGGCGGCTGACCTTATGTTCTTCAGCCCCAGAAGCCATTGGACAAGCCTCTCCAGCCCCAGCCCAAAACCGCAGTGAGGTACGGAGCCGTACTTCCTCAAGTCAAGATACCACCGATAGTCCTCTGGGTTCAACCCTTCCTCTTTTATCCTGCTTAAGAGCTCGTCATGGTCGTGGATCCTCTGCCCACCACCGACGATCTCGCCGTAGCCGGCGGGAGCCAGCAGGTCCGCGGATAGGGTGAGGCCGGGGGTTGATGGGTCTAGTTTATGGTAGAACGCTTTGGCCTGCTTGGGGAAATGGGTCAGGAAAAAGGGGGTTTCAAACTCCATCGTCAACACTCTTTCCTCGTCGGCGCCGAGGTCGCTTCCCCAAGCCACGGACACCCCACGCCTCTCAAGAATCTCCAAAGCCTCCGAGTAGCGCACTCTCTGATATGGTGGCTCCAGCTTCGAGACGTCAACTTTGCGGTCGAGAACTCTCAGCTCGTTGGCCGACCTGCGCACCGCCTCCGTCGAAGCCTCGCCGACAAGCCTCTCTACAACCTTCAATAACTCCTCCAACCCGGCGTGGGCCATCTCAGCCTCTACATGCCAGAACTCCGTCAAATGCCTGCGGGTTTTACTCTTCTCAGCTCTGAAGCTGGGCTGGACGCTGTAAACCTTCTCCAACGCGTATATGGCGGCTTCCTGGTAGAACTGAACGCTCTGAGTGAGGAAAACCTTTTTCCCGAAATAGTCAACGTTGAACAGTGTGGCCCCGCCTTCGACAGCCGCCGTTATAAACGTTGGGCAGTGAACCTCCACAAATCCCTCCCTGTCGAACCACTCTCTCAAGCATTTTACAAGCGTGGCTCTAAACCTTAGGACGGCGGTGGCCTTAGGGCTTCTTACCGCCAAATGTCTGTTGAGGCTTAGGAACTTCGGCCCAACGCCTTTTTTGACAGGAAACTCCGCTACAGAGGGTGAAATAACTTCTATATCCGTCCCGCTTACCTCCACTCCTCCGGGAGCCCTTTCATCATGCCTAACAAGACCAACAACCTTGAGAGCCGACTCCCTTCCCGCAGACGCGGCTTTTGCAAACCCTTGCTCGGGGAGGCTAGACACCCTAACCGTAACCTGTACGACCCCAGTCGAGTCCCTTAAGTCGAGGAAAAGTAGCTTTCCGTGGACCCTTCTAGACCTCAGCCACCCTATTAGCTCAACCTTGGTGCCGTCCTGTAGACGTCCGACCTCTGCGGCGTGAACCCTCAACCCACGTAACCGACATTGGACCCATATATAGAGGCTACATTATAGGTGTTCCGGCTTTAACTTCTTTTTCAGGTATTACTGGGACGACGTTGTCCTCGTCCTCGACGGCGGTCAAAAGCATGGCTTCAGACAACTCGCCTCTGACCTTTTTAGCCTCAAGGTTTGTCACAAAGATGAAAGACCTTCCTACGAAATGCTCCGGTGGGTAGAGATGGGCTAAACCTGTTATGACCTGTTTGCTAACGTCTCCGAAGCCCACCTGCAGCCTCAGAAGCCTTTCCGAGCCTTTGACTCTCTCAGCCTTAAGGACTTTGCCAACCCTCAGCTCAACCCGTTTAAACTCAGACAACGTAATCATGGCCGAAGGACCTGGAAAGCTGCTAAAAATAGTTATGCACAGGATTTTCCATAATTTTTTCAGAAAAATTTTTTATCTCCCCGATAGATATTATCGTCGAGAAACAAATGGCGAAGAAGAAAGCTACAAAGAAGAAGCCAGCTAAGAAGGCTAAAAAAGCCAAAAAACCCGCCGCTCCACCTGCTCCGCCTGAGGCTGGGGCTCAGCCATCAGCTTAAGCATCCCAAAAACCTTCTATATTTTATTCCTCTTCAACCCACTCCCAGAAACGGCGTTTTCTCGGCTGAACAGGCACGGGTTTGGCTGTGATGGATTCCACCAGCGATGCCGATAAGACTGAGAATGATATTGGTATTATGTATATAAAAGCGAAGTCGAGCGGGCCATCTAGCAGGATTGCTTGAGCCACCCTCGACAAGAAAACTTCCCATCTGACCGCTCCCGGGAGCCTGGGGTGAACGTATATGGACAGCCCTAGGACAAGCAGGTAGACGATGGCGGGGGTTAGCAGGGCAGGAGGTATAGCACTTTTAGCTTTGCGCGACAGCAATCCTATGACGGCTCCCCCTAAACACCAAGCTACGAGAGGTCCTAATCCAAGTCTTAAACCATCCCCCCATGGAGCAACTATGGTCTGGCTTCCGAGGGCCGAGGAAAGAGGTGTTAGGAGTGTGGACAGCGAGGAAAGGGTTAACGTGAGAACCGACAATTGAAGAGTAACCGGTGGAAGACCGTTATGTAAAGGGGTGGTCATCAACAGCCCTGCGAGAATTAGGGAGGAAATCCCCGCAAGGAACGCCAATCCTTTCATAGCCCTTCGGCGCAAATCTTTGTCTAAAAAGGTTTTTAGCCTTGGAAGCCGGCAAATTTCACGGATATCGTCTCGGATGTTGGCGCGTTAATACTTTCGACGTGTCAAGAAAGCCTCCTCTACCTTTGAGAGCGTGTCAGCCTCGCTGGGTTCCTTGTCGTCTCTTATGCGTTTTACGCGTGCAAACCTCAAAGCGTATCCGCTGCTGTAGTGAGGGCTTTTCTGAACCTCGTTGTACTCTACTTCGAGGACTATCCTTGGCTCGACAACAACACCCCATCCTGTTTGCTGCTTCGTAATCCGTAACAGCATCTCCGTCATTTTCCTAAACTCGTCGTCGGTGAGGCCTTTAAACGTCTTGCCGACTGGGACGAACTCGCCGGTACGCTCGTCCCTGACCGCCAGATGATAGTTGCTCAGCCACCCCCGCCGTCTTCCATGCCCCCACTCCGCGGCGACGACAACCACGTCAAGCGTGTAAGCTTGCTTGAGCTTAAGCCAGTAACGCCCTATTCTGCCAGGCACGTAGGGGCTGTTGGGAGACTTGGCCATCAACCCTTCAAAGCCTTCGGAAACCCATGTCATAAAACACTCCTCGACCTTATGCGGGTTATCCGCCTCCACCATGGGGTTTACCAACATTTCGGGAAGACAACGGTTTAACGTCTCGCGCCTTTGTCTTAGCGTATTATCGCAAAGATTTCGTCCGTTGACGTAGAGGATGTCGAAAAACTTCGCTTGAAGCTTGAACTCGGCCAAAGCTGTTTCCACATCCTTCTCCCTGCCGACCCTGCTCATCGTGGTCTGGAACGGCAGTGGTCTTCCGTTTTCGCCGACGCAGTAGGCTTCGCCGTCCAGTATGGCTTCCTCCGCATCTATTTCAGCCGCCAGATTTTCTAAATCGGGTAGGGAGCTGGTCAAGTCTTTAAGGCCTCTTGAGTAGACTTTGATAGTTCCTTCTTTCTTGTGAACTTGCACCCTCACTCCGTCGATTTTCGGCTCGCACATTACAGGCGTTCCTAAAACCTTCACCACCTCCTCGGAGGTGTAAGCGTGGTCGGCGAGCATGGGTTTCACCGGACGTAGGATGGTTATTCCCACAGAGTCCAGCCCGTCGGACAGAGCCGCTTTGGTCAGCTCGCCGAGGTCGCCCATAAACATGTCAGCCATCTTAACTGTTTCTAAGGGCTTTCCCGCAACCCTTGCTAAGGATTCGAGAAGTAGTCCTACGCTCAGCCCGTGGCGTGTCTCGCCAGAGATTATGCGTACCAGCCATTTCCTCTCCGGCTCGCTGGCTCTCGAGAATAAACCTGCCAGAAGACTGACTCGGGTTTTATACGACCCTTGTCCAGATAGCTTCTCCATCTTGCGGAGCGTTTCATACACTTCTGCGATCGTCAGCCTCTCCGAGACCGTGAGCGAGCTCTGCCTCCCCTCTAAAGATTTATACAGAGTTGAAGGCCCTACGTTAAGCCCCAGCCTCCTAACGCCTGACGAGAAGCCGACCAGCAGATACGCCGCGGCAGCGGCTTCCTGCAAACTGCCCGACTTGAACCGTTGGAAAAACTCAGCGGTAAGACGGATTTTATCGTTTTTGCCCGATGTTCTCTCAAGGTTCTCGCAAAGCTCTACGAGGGCCGTGAACGCTTCAGGCATGCTATTCTATCTTCACCCTGACGCCTTTTGGCGAGGCGAACGGAGCCTTTATCATTAGCAAGCCTGCTTCATACCTAGCTTCGACCTTCGAGGTGTCTACGGGGCGTGGAAGCTGGACAGACCTTCTGAAGCCTTTGCCGTACCTGAAGGGATAAATCCTCAACATTTCGGGATAAGGAGGCGTCATGTACTCAGCTGTAACCGTTATGGTTGACTCGTCGGCGTTGACCTCAATCTTCTGCTTGTCGCATCCCGGCATCTCCATGACGACATACACGTATCCTTCGTGGGCTGTGATGTCTACGCGCGGCCGCCTGTAATCTCCAGCCAAAGGCTCAAGAAAGCCCGAGGAATACTCCAGCGCCTCCCTGACCCTCTCCTCGACCTCACGGCCTAGTCTGTTGAAAAACTCGTCCCACCTAGGCCAGTCGCTCATGTTTGTCTGTGTTCTCTAGGAAGATATAAAAATAAACCGGAGTTTGGTTGTTTGGCTTGACGAGATGTGCTGTCTGCGGGGTTGACGAGCTTCTCCCCTTTAGATGCAGGTATTGTGGAAGGAATTTTTGCTCGCAGCACAGGCTTCCGGAGAACCATGGATGCGATGCTGTCGCGCTGCCGAGCCCTGCTGAAATCAGGTCAAGGGAATCGAAGGTCCTCAAATCGGAGCCCAAGGTCGTCAGGAGACGTTCCGCATGGACGTCTTCGGAGGCGTTGCACCTAGCTGTGGCCTCTGCAGCCGTGTGTCTGGCTGGCATCGGTTTTACAGGCGGGTTCCTCAGCTTTCAGCTCATGTCATGGATGTTGTTGCTAGGCTTCGTCGCATCCTTCGTAGGACATGAGCTGGCCCACAAGCTGACGGCGGTGAGGAAGGGGTTGTGGGCGAGGTTTAGAATCTTTCCCGCAGGCCTGCTAGCCACCATAATCACAGCCGTCCTACCTGTTCCATTCAAGGTGATTATGCCCGGGGCCGTCGAAATATATGGACGACAGAGCTTGAGGGATTACGGCCAAATAGCTCTCGCGGGGCCTTTGTTCAACATCGTGCTCTGCTTACTGTTGTTTATAACCGGCAGGGTCACGTCTTTAGGGGTTCTGCATGCCGTGGCGTCAGTCAACGCTTTCCTAGCTTTCTTCAACCTCCTGCCCATCCCGCCGCTGGATGGTGAAAAGGTTTTCTCATCGAGCAAGGTTGTCTGGGCTGTGCTGTTCGCGGCATCGATTGCTGTTCTCCTGGTTCTCCAGCTTTAACACACCAGCTCGATGGTTCAGAAGCTAGAAGCACAAACATATTTCACTTCTTGTTTCATCTAGAGCTGTGCCGGCGTGCGCAGTTTCCGCCCGCTCAAAAGCATAACAATCACGGCGTTTATGTTGAACAAAACTACGTGAATTTTTCCAGCGTCAGCAGCCATGGGTCTCAAGCTCTTTTTCGACTGAAGGCTTCGAAGGTTTTCCGAGATTTAAATTCTGCTTGATCGGATGGATTACGGTAAAAATGACGTCGAAGCAATCCCAGAAAACTCGTTCGGAACGGACTCGAATATACAGGTATAGGGTTACTGTTTTGGAGGAGCCTCCTCAGACGTTGGACGGGTTTAAGATCTTCGGCATAGAGGTTAAGCTTGGGAAGGGAAGGCATGTGGATTTTCCGCCAGAGGCTCGCGTGCTCGACGTGGAGACCACGCAAGAACCCCTTCCCATGGATGTTGAGGTTAACGCAAAGTACCAGAGAGTTGAGAACAGGACGATGATAGTGAGGAGAAGGTCTCTGTTGTTTAAGATGGAGCGTTTGGGGAACTTCATCCAGAAGCCGTTTTAATCTCGGCTACGCCCCCATAGCTTTCCATCACCGCTTTACAAGCTTGCAAAACCTGTGAAACAAGTTCGGAAGCTCTCTCCTTCGAAGACGCTTTCACGTGAAGTGAGTAAACAGGGGCTCCTACTGTCCTTATCTCAACATGCTCTCCGCTGCCTGCCACCTGCTCTGCCTTCTCAGCCGCTTTCCTGATCGCCTCAACTCCTTTCGGCCCGTCGCATCGGAGAATGACGTTAACCTTAACCTCGAATTCTCTCACCTTAATCTCCTGCTCAACAGCCTTTCTCAACGCATCCGCCTCCGCCTCGCTCAAGCCTTGGAACAAGGTCATGGCCGGCTCGCCCATCGCAACTTTCTCAAACAGATCGTAAAGCTGTATAGGGTTTGATGATGTTGAAAACAGATTGTCCACAGCCTTCCGCCCGACAGCGTCTTCCACAACCTTAAGCACTTTAGAAACTTTGGCTCTTTTCTTAACTTCCAACAGCTTGTCTATCCTTTCTTTCTGCGATACACGGCGCATCGAGAGGTCGACTTGAAGTGTCTGTGGGTTGACGCGTATTACCTTGAAAACATTTCTCTGCCCCTCTTTGAGGTGTTCGCGTATGTTTCTGACCCATTTCAGCGACACCTCGGACACGTGGACAAAGCCCTCGTATCCCGGATACTCGTCCACTTCGACGTAGGCCCCGTAATCCCTTACGTCGGTTATTCTACCTACGACGAGCTCTCCCAGCTCGGGAGCCTTACTCAAGCACCCTCTCCTTTTTAGCGATTATTACGGCTTTGCCGCCCGATGGCTTGCAGAGAACCGTTCCACACACGTTACATCTAACCTCTATTTTCGCCGAATCAAACACAATTTGCTTGTTTCCGCACTCGTTGCATACTACTTGAATGAACCTCGACCGCGGTCTAGGTATCAGGCTCTCCCAAACCTCAGACATGCGCTACCTCACCAACTCAAGTTTCTTAAGCCTGATGCCCTCCCTCATCACAGACCTGCCGCATGCGCTGCACTTTAGCACCAGCGTTTTCTTGTCGGTTGTCTTAGATTTCTTTCTCTGGATGGGGTATTTTTGACCGCCGTATCCTTTGAGCTCCCGAGCATGTCTTCGGGCTCCCAGCGCCAGGCTCCGCTCCTTCCCTTTCTTGTACAACACGACAGAATGCTCTGTGTGGCTGTTGCATTTCGGGCAGTAGGTTTGAATCTTGGCCGGGACTTTCATTCTCCTGCGATGTAGTATGACAGCATGATTTAAACCGTTTGAAACATCTTTAAACGCCCCCTTACTCAGTAAACCCTGTGTCAGAAGTTAAAATGGTTAGGGAGATAATGACGGAGGACGTGGTCACGGTTTCGTCAGAAGACAGCGTTTACAACGCAGCAAGACTGATGGCTGACATGGGAGTTGGCTCCTGCGTCGTCATCAAAAACGAGAAGCCTGTGGGGATAGTGACCGAGAGGGATGTTGTGAGAAAGGTTGTGGCTGCAGGCCTGTCGCCGAAAAGGACCACCGTTGAAAAGGTTATGTCGAGTCCGCTGATAGTCGTAGGCGAAAACACGTCAGTCGCTGAGGCGGCGGCCATCATGGCGAAACACCGTGTCAGAAGGCTTGTAGTCGTCAGGGACGAACATCTGGCAGGAGTCGTCAGCGTAACCGACTTGGTGAGAGTGGCCGGCGAGGTCGGTTTTAAAACAATAATACCAGCCCTGCTTCGAGGCTAGTCGGCGACCAGTACCTTCAAGTCCTCTATCCCTTCCGCGAAAAATGTCCTGAATCTCTCCACGATGTTATCTCTTGAGCTGGTGAGCCTGCCGACAACAACCACATCAACGTCGCCGTAAACTTCGTCAACGTTTTCCACATCATCCCAGGCCGCGAGCTCTCTGAGGATTTTTTCAACGTCATATTGAGGGTTGAGCTTGGCCAGCAGGTAAACCCTCTCATGCTTCATATATCTTTCCACCACATCCGGGGAGACATCGACATCCAGCATGGATTTCAGAACGTCCCTCAAGTCCGAGTATCTAAGGCCGTTTTTTCTCTCCCTCGCCCTCTGAGCCAACGTTTCTGTGGCTGCTCTCACGCGCGGGTCTCCCGGGTCGAGCCCCGTGAGCATGGCCACGAGCCTGTGGCTCGTGTAAACGCCGATGTGGAAAACCGGGTTTCCGAAGTCCAATTCAAGCTTTTTCTTCGGCATATATCCCTCAGGCTTCTCGACCGCCATGGCTTGATGGACGCCAGCCCTCAACGTCTTCGCCTCGTCGGATAGAGGATGGCGCCACGGCAGTCGGAGTCCAGCAATCTTTCCGAAGAAGCTGTAAAGGCTTCTTACCTTGCTCCTGTCTACTCCCAGATGGATGTTATGTATGTCTTCGAGTGTGGCAACGACCTCGTAAAGGTCTGCTATGCCGTTCCTGTCACCTACCCCCATCAAGGTTACGTGAGCCTCGGCAACACCTTCGAGGATGGCTTCGACCGTGTTGGGCGACGCCATGCCGTAGTCGTTGTGGAAATGCGCTGCCAGAGGCGTTGAAGTGGACTGCCGAAGGCTTCGGATGAACTGTGAAGATGTGCGGGGAGAGAGAAGTCCTGCGGTGTCGGGGACGCTGACAAGGCTCGCGCCAGCCTCAGCCAGCTTCTCTATAACCGACACAAGCGTCTGAAACTCTCCGTCGACGAAGAACCTTGACGCATCCTCCACAGTCGCGCGAACGTAGCGGAAGCCGTAGCTCCCGGCCAGCGAAACGGCTTCCACCAGCCTTTCAACAGCCTCCTCAAGGCTCATCCCGTGAAGCTTGTGGACGCGATGGAGCTTGGTCGGCGAGATGTAGACGGCCACTCCGTATGCATCGTACTTTGCAGCTGCTTCAACGTCTTGCTTCAACGCTCTACCGTGAAGAACCGTCTCCTGCCCGCAGTCTTTCGCGGCTTTTAAGACAGGCTCGACGTCTTCCCTCGTCGTCCTTGGAGGATAGTCGACCGTGAGCTCGATTCGTTTCAAGCCTGCGTCCGCCAGCCTTCTCACGAGCTCAACCTTGGCGCCTGTTTTCAGCACTCTGAACAGCTCACCCTCCCTAAGCGTCGTATCCAGCAGGGTTGTTGTCATCACCGCCTAACACCTGCTAGAGGCGTTTGGAATCGTATTTATTTTTATAACTCTACACCCTCTTGTGGAGCTTTTAGGCAGTTTTCGTATTTTCATGACGGTTTTCGTAAACCGCCATCCTGCTCCTAATCTCCTCCCGAATCCTCTGGCAGAGCTCTTCATCTTGCCTCAGCAGGTCGTCTAACGCCTGGAACATACGTGTGGACTGCTCTCCTAGGCTGTGCTCAATACGCTCCGCTTCTATCTCCGCCGTCATCTGGTCCATGCCGAGGGTTTGAAGAAGCCTCGAGACGGTGTCATGACGGCGTTTAAGCCGTTGAACCATCATCAACCCCTCTTCAGTAAGCTCCAGCAGCCTATAACGCTCATACCTGATGTAACCTTTTTCGCCCAGTCTAAAGAGCACCTTCTTAACAGTGCTTGGAGCGACGTTTAGAGCTCTGGCGATGTCGACCGGCCTGACCCTTCCTCCACGCTGCAAGAAGATCTCGTAAACAGCCTCGAGATAGTCCTCAGCAAGCTTTACCGTACCCTTCTCCCTTTTATGGGCTTTCATAAGAGCCTCCATGCGGCAGGAGTTTGACGTCAACGGAAAACAGAGATTGCAGCTTATTTATTAACCAGTAACCGTCGGCTCAACGGTTCCCTTCGGTAGCGCACGCCGGGGGTGGGATTTGAACCCACGCGGCCCATTAAGGCCACAGGCTCTCCAGGCCTGCCCTATACCTGGCTTAGGGACCCCGGCACCATTTCGTAAAAGTTCAATCTCAGGCTATATGCTTTCCTCTGTCTTGATGTGTTGGCTATGAGACGCGTTGAAGCCCTCCTTTCCAGACTGGTGGGTAGGTTGACCTTGGCATCACAACCCTTGTCACATCCACGGCAACCCCCTCGGATGCGTTGACCATCTCCTCGCTGTCCATAGCAGCCACGCCGAACCCAACCAGCTCGCCTTTCAAGGTGAGCACGGCTACAAAATCACCCTTCGCCACACCTGTCTCAAGCTTGCTAACCCCCGCAGCCATCAAGTCCGCTCCATGACATACCGCGTCGACAGCCGTGTCCAAAATGTACACCTTTGGAACATGCTTGACACATTCCTCAACTGGTTGGATGAGGTTTTTCAAGGTATCTTCACGGCCCGTTTCCTTGTAATCGGTCCATGCCTCGTACAGCTCAAGCAAGGTATGCGACGTATCCTCGGTAAAGGGCCCTGCACGAGTTCTCCTAAGCTCCTCCATATGCGCGCCGACGCCGAGGTATTCGCCGATGTCGTGGCAAAGCTTCCTTATGTAAGTCCCGCCGGAACAGCCGACCTTAAACAAAACCATACGCCCTTCCCTCTCCAACAACTCAACATAGTAAACCGTCCTGACGCGGGGCTTTCTCGCGACGGCTGCTCTCACGGGAGGGACCTGGTATATCTCTCCTGTGAAAAAGCCAAATGCGTCAGCCAAGCCATCGTCGGAAACATCGCCGTGGAGCTCCATCAAACAAACATATTCTTTCCCGCTGTGCATCAAAGCCGCCGCCGCCTTCGTGCCTTCTCCAAGCATCAGCGGTAGGACGCCGGAGACAGCGGGATTTCCCCGAATGTTTCTAGGGTCCCGCCGTGTCCAGCATGGTTTATCCCCAGAATTTTTTTCACCATGTAAGCTACTTCATGGCTTGTCGGCCCCCTCTGCTTGTCCAAGTTAATCACGCCGAGCTGAAGCAGCTCTTCCACAGTCCTTCGATGAGGTGGTTTGCCGTGGCTAGGGTCTGTTTCGGCCTCGCGTCTAACAAGCGTCTCCCGGCTAACGCTCCACGGAGGCTGGGATTTCATATCTTTCAACCATGTATCTCTCCAAACCAGCCTCCTTAATTGCTTTCATAACATCCTCGTCGGAGGCGTTTTCAGGTATTTCGACCTTCTTAGGCGTTGGCACCAAGTGTTTCATGTTCACACGCCTCCTCCGCAGGCCGGTCAACGACTTCGGACCAGTCAAAAGAACATAGCCGTCGTCAAACACAGCTACAACCACTCCCTTGGCGCCCGCGTCTCTTCCCAAAGTCTTGACGCAGACCCTGCCTACCAACTCTTTCGCAACCATTCCAGCAGGCATGAAACGTCGAACACCATTTATACATATATTTGGCTGAGGGCTAAGCTTTCTATGGCTTCCAAGCCTGTCATCTGCCTCTCTGGCTTCGCCGCTGTGGGCAAATCCACCGTCGGAAAAACTCTCGCCAAGAGAATGCGGCTCAAGTATGTTTCTGGAGGCGATGCCTTAAAGGCCGTTGCTAAGGATATGGGGTTTAAGCCCACAGGTCCTGGATGGTGGGAGTCTTCCAAAGGTCTTGAGTTTCTGAAGCTCAGAAGCCGTGACCCAACATTCGACAAAAAAGTTGACAGAAAGCTTCTTGAGTTTTGCAGGTCAGGCGGAGTTGTTGTGGATTCATGGATTATGCCCTGGCTTTACAAAGGCAGGTCGTTCAACGTATGGCTCACCGCCGATAAAAAAAACCGTGCTAAAAGATTGTCCAAGCGGAGCGGCATACCGGTGTCAAAAGCCTCACGGCTTTTGACCTTACGCGACAGCCAGAGCGCCGCGATATACAGAAGGCTTTACGGGATAAAGATGGGAGAAGACTTTCAGCCATTCCATCTTATAATAGACACTTCCAGTATGAGTCCTCTGCAGGTTGTGGAGATAGTTGAAAATGTTGCTAGACATTTTTTCAGGAGGAGCTCCACTCGGCGGCGGCGACGTTGATTATTCGTTGAGCAAGGCATGAAGCGCATATCACGCCTCCGAACATTCGGGAAACAGTTTTTGACGAAAAGCTTCCCCGCCCTGTTGACACTATGCCGTGGATTGTACGGCCGCAGTAGCGGCACGTAGGCTTGCCCGGGTTGCTTTCGCGGAAAATGAGTTTAACTCCGCCCCCAGGAGTTCTAACCGCTATCCTTTTCCTGCTTCTTGTCCTGAGGCTTCTTCTCAACGTCCGACACCCCCACACCGGTAAAGCTGATACCCATAAGCTTTGAGATTGGAGAGCCTACTCCGAAAAACGATAGGATGAACCAGCCATAAAACCTTATCTCACCGTTTTGGGAGATGAACGGTATCTCCAGCCCTGCCGGCATAAACCCTATCACATCGTTTCCAAAATATCCTGCCAGAACGGGGTAAACTGTGAAGAATATCATGAGGCTGGCGAACATGGTCATCAAGTTTTTCTTGCTTATCTCGGCGTTTAGCTTCTGAATGTAGTCCTTCTTTTTCTGAAGCTTTTGCAGGGTTTTCTGGTCTTTTTTACGTGTGGCAGTCATCAACTCCTTGTTGAAGGCCTGTATCTCAGCCATCTTGGCTAGGTCCTCCTTCTTGAATATTAGCCGTCTGATAGCCGTCGTAAAAGCGGATATTGCCGCAGCCAGCCCAGCGATTAACACCATCTCGGCAAACATGCTACTCCTCTCCAAGGAAGCGGCCTAGCATGGGATACATCTCAGAAAGCCTCTCCCTCACCAGTATTTGATAGTATTGGTGAAGAATCCCTATCATGAGCAGCAGCCCTATGCCGGAGCCGAAGACGTTCAGATAATCTGCTACGCTGGCTACGACTCCAATTATCAAGCCTCCTATGATGGTGACTGTGGAGATGTATTTTCCGATGACGCTTGCTATGATGGTTGGAGACCTTCGGAAGCCGGGCACCTGCATGCCTGCGCTTATAAGCTGCTCAGCCACCTTCTCAGGTCCGAGACCTCCTATTTGAACCCAGAACTTGGCGAACAGGACAGCGAAGGTTATCAGCAGTGCTGCGTGGACTACCGCTCTCACAGGGTCGTTCAGAACGTTTGTAAGCCCGCGCGGGCCTATGACGTAGTATGCCAGCCCGCCTGTTGGAATGAGAGAGCCGACGTTCTGGTCGTAGACGTATGTTCCTATAAGGTTGAGGAAGAAGTTCTCGTTGTTAGGGTTGAACCTGCTCCAGACAAGCGAGCCTAAGTAGAAGATGTTGCTGAAGATTGTTGTCGCGAAGATTATCGGGACGTTGGAGACGTAAAGCAGCTTGACGGGGTATTTGGCGCGATATCCCTGGAACTTTGCGTAGGAGATGGGTATCTCAACCCTGACCGCTTCGATGTATATCAGGGCGAGTGTGAGGAAAACGGTGGAGAAGAGGCCAACTATGTCTGGGTAGCCTCCCTGCCTGATGAGCGCCTCGGACAGTCTTCCGGACAGCAGCGTCTGGACAACCGCCGGAATTATTCCTTGGTAGATTCCGTCCGCCAAAATTATGGGAGATATGAGTGAGACGAACACTTCCTCTGCAACGCCGGCTACTATGAACAGGCTTATACCGCTGCCCAGCCCCCATCCCTTCTGCACAAGCTCGTCGAGCAAGATTATGAGAATCGTTGCAATGACCAGCTGTACGAAGATTAGAGCGTTTTGGGTGGCGTTGGTGGCTCCGAAAAAGCCCGCATACACATATGCAGCTCCCTGAAACAAAGTTATGAGAATTGCGAGGAATTTACTGGCCGAAGTGAACAGAGCTCTGTCCTCGCTCTTCTTCAGGTCTAGCCTTATCAGCTCCGCGCCCACCAACAGCTGTAGTATCAGCCCCGCGGTAACTATGGGGCCTATGCCTAGGGTGATGAGGGTTCCCTGCTTCTGGGCGAAAACCACGTTGAGCAGCACAGGGCTTTGACCGGCTTGCTGCGTCGCCGGAAGCCCGTACAGAAATGTGTGACCCATCCAAACGTATACGACAAGTGCTAGAGCGGTCCAGGCGAGCTTCTCGGACAGCCCCACTTTTCTCCCGGGCTTCTTTATCTCTGGCAGTATGCGGGAGGTTTTTTCTAAGAACAACCTCACAGGCGACTGCTCGCTCATGCGGATTTGACCTCTTCAGGTTTGACGACTTTTCCGCCCACTCTCTCGATTTTTTCAGCGGCTTTTTTGCTCCACTCCTCCACCACTATGGTCAAAGGCTTCAGCAGCTTGCCGCCGCCAAGCAGCTTGCTGACGCCAAGCTGATGAAGGTTGACGGTGTCCGACCCGGATTTCTGGGCGTATTCCGAAACTTGGAAGAGGTTGACGGTTTTCTTCGCGGCCACTCTGACGGGTGTGAAACCGTGCTCACCAAAGTAGTCGGTTTTCAAGAGCTTCGTCCACTTGTGTTTATGTCCTCCCGCCATACCTCTGCCGCCTTTGGCGCCTGTTTTCCTATGCTGGCCTATCTGCCCCCAGCCGTGTGTTCTGGAGCCACGCAGCCTGCGAACCTTTCTCAGCCTAGTCGGCATCCCATCCACCTTTTTATCGAGCTGTTGATTTAAACAGCGGGTTTGTTAATAAGTGTTTCAGCTAGAGCATCCTCTTAAGCAGCTCGTTGATCGTCTCCCCTCGGTCGCCGTATTCGCCGCCGGACTTGAAGGCTTTTTTCACGGATTTTCCGAAGCCCTTCCGCGGCGGCCTCAACCTAACCAACAGAGGTGCTGGAAGCTCGGCGTCACCGTTCTCAAGCTGTTCTGAAAGCTTCTTAGCGTCTTTGGAAACATACCCTGCCCTCTTAAGGATCGTGAAGATCGTTTGTTTGTTGGGCTTCCCCCATGTAAGGTATCTCTGGACCTTTTTGAGCATGCCTTCAAGGCTCGGTGAGTATGGGAAGAGGCCTGCTGTGAAAGCTCGGGACAGTTTGAGGGATTCGATGGTCTTCCTCGTGTCGGGGTCCATGCCCACGTTTCCCTTCAGCCTGACGACAACCAAGACCTTGGACATCTTCAAACAGCCCCCCACATGTCCTGCAGGACGATTTTGTTCGTCTGTTTGAGGGCTTGATAGGTTGCGCCGATGACTGACAGTGATGTTCGTGTTTCGCCAAAGCTTCTCGTCCAACAGTCCTTTATTCCAGCGAGTGTTAGTACAACTTTCTGGGCCTCGCCCGCCACGAGACCTAGACCTCTTGGGCCAGGGAGTATCTGAACGGAAACGCTTCCGTATTTTCCTTCGGTTTTGACCAGTAGGCTGTGGGGTTCTCCGCATGCACACTCCCAGCTTCCGCAGCCCCTTTTCACAGGCATCAGGTTAAGCTTCGCGTTTCTTATCGCCTTCTCAATCGCAAGTACTACTTGCGAGGATTTGCCGGTTCCTATGCCGACGTATCCGTCCCTGTTCCCGACAACTATCAAGGCTTTGAACTTCGTCTTCTCTCCCGCGTCGGTCTGGCGTTGGACGAGCTTGACGTCTATGACCTCCTGCTCCAAGTTCGGCAAAAGCCTGTCCACAATCTCAGGCTCCAGTATCTTTGCATGCGTCTGGAAAACCTGGTCTATGGATGTTATCTTTCCCTCTTCAACCATCTTGCCCAACAGGGTTCTAGGCTTCCATTCATTCATCTCCGTCACCCTTCATGATTTTTCCCTTGACAAGCATGACGTTTGAAGCTAGGTTTTGAAGATAATCGCCGTCCAGCCTGCGGAACTGTTTGGCGTCGGCTGTTTGAATCGTTGAAAGGTAGTGGCTGGCTATGTGTTTTCCAAGAAGCCTTTCCTCGCTGGGGAGCATCTCCTCGGATACGGGAACATGCATTCCCGCGTCCAGAACACCTTTGACAGCGGCGTAGAGACGAGAGCCTTTGACCGACCTTTGAACGCCTATGTCCAAGATGGCGTTCTCCACACCTTTTGCTAACGCTTTCTTGCCCAGCAGCACACCTGTCAGGTAGGCTGCAGGAGTTGACTTGAAAGAAGCTTTCCAACCGTAACGCGAGAGCATGTCTGAAGAAACGGCTGCTAGTGTCTCGTCGCCGCCATGCTTCGACCTCACCAGCTGGACGATGATACGTCTGTTCGTGCGTCTGACAACAAGCCTCTCAATCCCTGACTTCACCAGCTTGAGCCTCTTCCGATAATCCGTTTTTCCCTGCCTTCTTCTTCTCGGCTTCATCCTCTTTAAAGCGTATGCCCTCATGCCGTCACACCTCCCGTTTCAACATTCCGCTAGCCTTTAAGAACTCCTTCAGCGAGGCGATGGACTTGAAGTTGCCCGCCTTGACGTATGAGTAAACGATACGGTAGTTGTTTTTTTGGATGAGGCCTTGGTCACGTAACTTCTTCAGGTAATTGCGCTGCGCTCTCACCCTGAGCATCCACTGCCGTTTCCGTGGAACGAGCGAGTATTTTGAACCCTCTCTGCTTCCTGGACCCCGTTTTCTCTCTTCCTCAACCCTAGCCCTGCTAACGCCCCTTTTAGGAATCTTCTGGATGGCGCCGTCTCTAATCAGTCTCTTGATCTCAGCCCTTGTTATGGCGGATTCTATCTCGTCAAGCCTTTCGGGGTCAAACCTGACTCTAGTCACGCCGCATTTCATCAGCTCGGCAGCAAGCCTCTTCTGAAATTCAAGCGTCATGTGCTGGACGCCTCCTGTTTAACAGGGGGGTTCAAGACCTTAAACCCCTTGTCCACAGCCATCTGGTAGAGCTCCGTCCTCTTCCTCTTCCCCAGCCTGGACGACAGCCTAACTGCGTCCCTCTCTGGAGAGAGCTTGTCGAGCTGAGATGCCTCGGTCACGAGTACGTCTCTGTATCCCGATGGGTGGAGGCCTCTGTATTGGGCTGGGCTTCCGTAGCCTATCTTAACCAGCGGCGGCGAGCCGCTCTTCTGCAGCCTCATCCTGCTGTCCTTGCCACGCGGCCTTCTGTAGCTTGTTTGAAGCCTTACGTACCGCCAGCTCTCCTGTCTCACGAACTCCGGCGTGCGGCTACGTTTTTTGAGTACTTTACGCGGCAGCATAATCCTCACATCCCTACCTTCTTCTCCATCACGTAAATTCCGTCGAGAAACTTCCGCGGGTCCTTCCGACCTATCTTAGTGGCGTTTTCGATGTTTGCCGCTGTCTGTCCAACGCTATCCTTATCCACACCAGTTATGATTATCTCATCGCCTTTTACAGTGACTTTAGCGTCGCCTACAATTGATGCTCTTCTTTCATACCTCTCGCCTATGAAGTTAGATATTACAACCTCGTTTCCGACAACTTTAACGGTGATGGGAAAGTGGGAGGATACGACTTTCATCCTGTAGGTGTAGCCGTTTGTGACTCCTTCGACGGCGTTGCGGATTATGGAGATAACTGTGCCGAGAAGAGCCTTGGATTTACGCGACCTGCCAGGTATTTTCACAAACACCTTGTTTTCAGCGATGTTTATGTCGGCTGGTATGTGTCGAAGGTCTTTGACGACACGGCCCTTCCGTCCCTGAACGATGAGAAGACCCGAGTCATAGCTTATTGAGACTTGTTCGGGGATGGTGTAGGATGATTCCACCTGCTTAGTAGACATATCCCAGCAGCCTCCCACCAGTTTGGATTTTCTTAGCTTCGTCGTGGGACATTACGCCTTTCGGTGTTGTTACGACGAGGATGCCCACGTTACGTCCGGGTAGGAATCTTTGCTCGAAGAACTCGTAGCGGCCTGCTTTAACGTTAAACCTTGGCCTAATTGGCGCCGACCTGTTTACACGGCCCAGCAGCTGTACCTTGAAAAGTCCACCGCGGCCGTTTTCAACGTACTCGAAAGCTCCTATGTAGCCCTTCCGCTGCAAAACCTTCAGAATTTCTCCGACGAGCTTCGAGGCTTTGACTATGCATTCATGATTTCGAGCCATCTCGTTGTTTTGTATCGTTGTGAACAAAGCTGAGACAAGGTCTGTCATACATGCTCACCTAATCGTAAACTTTGAACCCGAGTTTAGGCCCGATCTCGTTTATGCATCTTCTGCAGATGTACAGCCCGTATTTTCTGATGACGCCTACGCTTGTGCCGCATCTTCTGCAGACGTGGACGCCTTTGCCGAACTTCCTCTGTTTCGGGGGTTTAAGCTTCATTCCTCAACCACCGTGACTCCCAGCGATTTGATGAACTCCATGGCCTCTTCCCTGCTGACCCGCTGACGCTTTCCTATTTTAGCCCGTCGGTATCTCCTTGTAGCCACCCTGTATCCCGGCTTGGTCACATGAACTGTAACATCCATGCCTATGATGCCCAGCTCGGGGTCGTATCGTGTCCCAGGTATCTCAAGATGCTCCTTTATTCCGAAAGAAACGTTTCCGAGCTCGTCGAAGCTTGAGGCTTTTAAACTGTTGTTCACAGCAGCTAAAGCTCTTTTGAGAAAGTCGAGCGCCGCCTGTTTTCTCAGGGTTGCGCGCAAGGCTATGGGTTCTCCGCGATGGATGCCGAAACCCCTTATCGTTTTCTTCGCCTTCCTAACCTCCGGCTTTTGACCCAGCAACGACTCGAGGATTTTCAGGGCTTTCTCAAGCCTTGCGCCACCTTCTCCGACGCTACAGTTGACAACGACTTTCTCGATACGCGGCCTTTGCATCACGTTTTTGTAGGTTATGGCAGCGCTATCCATGGCTTCTCCACACCTATGGGCATGATGTTTTTCAAAAGCGTCGTTACCGCTCCCTGGCTTGTTTCAAGAGTGGCTGTGGGCTTGTCGGGGAATGTCACATCACGCCTTATCTTAACAACCCTGCCGTGAAGCCCAGCCCTCGAGCCCGAATGGATGTATGCGTAGACACCGGGCTCGGCTGACGCCGTCTCCTGTATTTTCTGGTCTGGCACGGATATCTTCACGCTGTCGAGTATCTTGAACGCTCTCCCCTTGTCAACTTCCTCGCCGCGGAAGAGTATGGTTCTCCCGTCATGCAGTCCTAAAGCGAGCCAGCCTCTTTTGACATGGTTCTTTCTCAGAACTTGGCAGACCTTGAAGCCGGATTCCTCGCCAGCTATCTTGAAAAGGCTGACTCCTTTCCCCAGCTTAATCAAAACCCTGTAGTGTTCACTTGTATCGGGGATCGACAGGACGTCCATCAGCCCTAAAGGATAGCGAAGGTCTTTGACAGGTCTTCCGTCGACATGGAACTTGCCTAACTTGATCAGCTTACTCGCTGTAGTCCGGTCCTCGGCGTATCCAAGGATGTCCCTGACGGCTATCAACAAGGGTAGGGACTTGCTCTTGGGATGTGGTCCCGGTCTTGGGCTTACCGCGAACACGGTAGGCTTTTTAGGGAAATGCTTGGGTGCGGCGAGAGATTTCAAATGTGTCATGCAGCCTTCGCCTCCAGCTTTTCTTTCCGATACTTGTCATCAAGGTTGAGCTGGGTAAGCATGACGTTAGGCACGCGTATCGGAACGTCGACCGTCGAGCCGTCGGCTTTCTTTCGCGACACGTTCTCGACGTAAACCATCTGACGCTTGACGTCAACACTCTTGACCTTTCCCTCAACGCCTTTGAAGCCGCCTTTCATGACCTTAACGGTATCGCCAACCCTCAGCGGAAGAGAGCGTCTGCGATACTTTGCTCTTAGCTCAGGCGATAGATGTGCCGACATGAACTTAACCAATATATGTTTTGGAGCGTTGAAACGTCTAAAACGTTGTTTGCGTGGTTTCTGTGAGGACATCATCCACACCTCACACGATTATGCTCGCGGCGTTCGCTATTCTCGGCCATCTTTCCGCCGCTTCCTTCGCAACGGGACCTTTTATCTCCGTGCCCTTCAAATCTCCCTCCGGTGTTATCATGACCGCTGCCGTGTCTTCGAAGCTTATCCACGTGCCGTCACTTCTACGGTATGGCTTCCTCTGCCTGATTAGGACAGCGTGCATGGGTTTCTTCCTCAAGTCAACAGGGCCTTTCTTGACCGTGACGCTCAACATGTCTCCCACGCACGCAGCTGGAACGCGTCTTAGCCTCGTTGATATGCCGTGAACCTGTACGATTTTCAGAACCTGAGCGCCTGAGTTGTCGGCGCAGTTGACCAGCGAGCCCAGCACTATTGTTCTAGGTATGTTGGGCTTCCGCTCCAAGATTCCAACGGCTGCAACAGCCCTCGACCGCTTCGCCACCCTTCTACACCTCCTTCTCTAACACGACAAAGCTAACCGTCTTGCTCAGCGGTCGGCATTCGCCTATTCGAACCCTGTCGCCCAAATTAACGTCAACGCATGGTGGCAGATGGGCTGAGATACGAGACCTCCTCCTCTCGTAGCGCTTAAACTTCCTAACGTAAACCTGATACTTTTTCTCCACGACAACTGTTTTCGCCATCTTCTTCTTTATGACAATTCCGGTCATCAAAATCCCTCTCACACGTAGATTTCCGTGAAAGGGACAGTCTCGGTCGTCGCAACTCCGCGAAGGGGTTTTCACAGGAATACCGATGTTCTTCACCAAACTCATCCCCTACCTCACCTTCAGCAGCCTTTCGAAAGGCCTACCAACAAGGCTCGAGCCCTCGATTTTAACTTCATAACCGTCTTCCAAAACCAACCTTAACACGCTCCCATTCTTCGGTATCGTTTTTTCACTGCCGCCGGTTTTCAAAGTCAGCGTGTTACGTGTCTCTCTGACAATTGTTCCAGTAAACAGCCTTCCGTTATACTCGATTTTAGCGGTCAGCCCTAGTATGAAGATGCTCGCTGGATGTTTACCTGACATTTTTCGCTGACCTCCTCTGCCTAAGGATGGTGTATGCCCGCGCTATGCTTTTCCTCAACAGCTTTCTTCGCGCAGGGTTCTGCACTGAACCGCCCGCACCTATTTCAGTGTTGACCTTGCGCAGCTCAGCCTTAAACTCGTCGATCTTCTTAACGAGCTCGTCGTCGCTCAGCTCCCTAAGCTCCTTGACCTCCCTCAAGCTTCTTCACCCTAATCTCCTCTGGAAGAGGTGCGTCAGGTGGATATATTAGAACCCTCACGCCGAAAACCCCTGTCTTAAGCTTGACAGATGACTTGCCCTCTATCACGTAGTCCATAGCGAGCTCCCCCGACTTGGGCATGAAACCTTCGGTGAACTTCTCGGTTCTAGCCCTAGCCGACGTAAGCTTCCCGCTTATGTGCACCTCCACCCCCTTTGCACCCGCTTCCATTATTCTTCTGACCGCCCAAAACCCAACCCTCCTATACCTGACGCCTTTCTCCAAATCCTGCGCTATCCTCTCAGCCATAACAAACGGGTTGAGCTCCGGAACCTCCACCTCAACGACGGTGACGACAGGGTTTTCCACAGAAAACTGCTTCTCCAGCGCTTCAGTTATCTCCTTGATGACTTTCCCCTTCGGCCCGATAACGCGGCTTGGACGCATCGCGTAGATTGTGACGCGTGTTCCCACCGGGGTTAGTGATATGCTCACACCTCCGAACAGAGCCGACTTTAGCCTCTCCCTGAAATACTCCTCTATGTCGGCTTTCTTAATACGGGTTTGCAGGATTTGCTTGATTACGGTCATCTCTCACCCACCGCCGCGAGCTCTATGTGTACATAGGTTCTGTTGTAAGGGCTTGACCGGCCGAAAGCCCTTTCAATAATCTTTCTCACTACACGTCCTTTGTGAGAGGCTGCGTGAACTATCCTCGTTCTTTCCGGGTCTAATCCTTTGAACTCAGCGTTAGCCTCAAGGCTGTCCAACAGCCTCAGCATGTACTTGGACACCTTGACAGGGTATCCGCCCGGCCCCCTTGTCTCCGCGTGATGTGCCCTCTTCTTCACATATCTGCTGTATTTTATCATACGTTTTCGCTCCACAACCGCTTCGAGAAGATTCCGGGCTTGAGGTATGGTGAGGCCTTTTATGGCTTTACAAACCTCCCTAGCCCACTTGGGAGAAACATCCACCTCCCTCAGGCTTGCTCTAACCTCGTTCTCTTTCTCGCCTATCGTTGTCGAGTATTTCCAGCTGGGCATGTTGTGGTCTAAGCCTAACGAAGCGAAGCGTCAAGTTATAAACATATTCAGCGGGACGAGCAAGGCTTAAACAATCCGGCAACATGGTTACAGCCGTGGAGATTAGAAGGTCCGTGCAGTTCACCGGCGGCAGCTCTTACACCGTGACGCTGCCGAAAAACTGGGTTAAACGGATGGGCATAAGAAAAGGATCCCTCGTTTCAATCAAGCCGACGGAGGATGGCGGAATACTGCTTTACCCCGAGAACATAGATGTTAAACACGAGTCTGAGGTTGAGCTGCCCCTCGGCCAGCACATAGGGCAGCTCATAGTTGGAGCCTATCTTTACGGCTACACCCTGATTAAAATAAGGTCGCCCACACCGATGACCGACGAAGAGTTTGAGAAAATCAAGAAAGTTGTAAGAGGCTTGGCAGGAGCTGAGATAGTTGACGAAACTCCGACGAAAATTGAGGTTCAGGTTGTTCTTGACAAGGAGCTCGTGGCGCCGGAGAAAATGCTGAGACGACAACATGTTCTCGTGTTAGGCATGCTTGAGAACGCCGTTGATGCTTTGGTCAAGAGAAACTCTTCGCTGGCAAGGCTTGTGGCCCAGCGTGACGAAGAGGTAGATCGTCTCTACTTCACACTCGTGAGAGTCATAAGGTCGGCGCTGATAGACCCAGTTCTCGCGAAGAAACTCAACACCACACCCCTTGCTTTGCTGGACTTAAGGGTTGCTGCCAAGTTTATAGAGGATGCGGGAGACCAAGCGGCTGAGATATCAAAAATAGCGACCAAGTCTAACAAAGACTTGGATGATGAATCACTGAGGGAGTTGAAGACCCTCGGCGGCTTGATTCTGTCGATGGAGGTCGGGCCGTTGGATGCTTTCTTCAGCCAAGACGTAGACAAGATAGCTCGAATAACAGGCATAAGGTCAGAGTTTCTGAAACGCGGAGAATCGTTTATTAGAAGGACGCCTTACACGATGAACAGTTTCACCATCTTCAAAGTGTACTCACACCTCTCCCGCATCTGCGAGGACTTCTCAGACATAGCTGAACTCGGGCTTCCGCTGAAGACGTGACGAAGTTCTTTTATGTTTAAAGCTTGCTGAATACCATTTTTGACGTGAGCACCAATCCCTTCGACGTTTACGACATAACCATAATCGGGGCGGGGCCTACAGGGTTGTTCGCCGCCTTCTATGCCGCGGGCATGCGTGGGATGAAGACGAAAGTTATCGAGGCCCTTGACGTCTACGGCGGACAGCTAACCATGCTCTATCCTGACAAATTCATCTACGATGTGGCAGGGTTTCCTAAGGTTCTCGCCCGAGACCTCGCGAAACAGCTCTACGAACAAGCCATGACATACAGGCCTTCGATGGTTTTTTCTGAAAAAGTTATAAACCTCACAAAGCTGGACGGCGGCATAATAGAGCTCACAACCGATAAAGGCGTACATTTCTCGAAGACAGTTTTGATTGCGGCGGGGCATGGTGCTTTCACGCCCCGGAAGCTGGGCAACCCTTCGGTTGAGAGGTTTGAAAACAAGGGTGTTTACTACACGGTCCGGGATAAATGGGAGTTTAGGAACAAAAGAGTTGTCATCGTCGGCGGGGGAGATTCAGCCGTCGACTGGGCTCTCAACTTGAAGGAGATAGCTAAGGAAACCTATTTGGTTCACAGGAGAACCGAGTTCAGAGCACATGAGGGTAGTGTAATAGAGCTTTTCCACTCGCCTGTAAAGGTTCTCGTGCCGTTTGAAGTCAAAGAAGCCTACGGCGCAGACCATCTTGAGGCCGTTAAAGTCTTCAACAATAAGACGGGTGAGGAGATGACCATAGAGTGTGACGCCCTGCTGCTGCAGTTAGGCCACATAGTGGATGTGTCTCTCTTCAAAACATGGGGGCTTGAGATGGAGGGGAATGCCATAAAAATTAACGCACGATGCGAGACAAACATCCCGGGCGTCTACGCCGCCGGCGACATCGCACATCAACCGGATTCGGTTAAGCTCGCCCTGCTTGTAATCGGCTTTGCCCAAGCGGCCATAGCGGTTAACGTCGCGAAAAACTACATAGACCCGAAGTCGAGCTATTTCCCAGGCCATAGCTCGGAGAGGAGGATGTGAGCGGTGAGGCTCCGAACATACCTCGTTGGAGCCTTCCCCAGAACCGCCTCTCTGATAAAATCCTTCAGAGACTATGCTAAAGGAAAAATCGCCCACTCTCAGCTCTTAGACGAGATAAACCGCAGCGTCAAGCAGGTTGTAGGCCTGCAGCGGGAAAACAACCTCACTTACCTTTCTGACGGTATGCTGACTTGGGACGACCTCTTCAGGCCTGTCGCCCTTTCTCTCAACGGCGTAACAGTCAATGGGCTGTCTCGCTGGTACGACAACAACGTCTTCTTCAAGAAACCAGTCATCGTGGACAAGGTCTCCTGTAAGAAAACATTTGACAACTATTTCTTCAACAAAGATGCTTTGCATGGCTTGAACGCGAAGGCGGTTCTACCCGACCCGTTTACGATGGCGGTTCTTTCGGAAAACAGGACCGGCCACAGGGTCGATGAGGTTGCCATTCAGCTGGCTGAGGCGATAGCGGAGATTGCAGCAGGTCTCGACGGGGTTTCTCAAATACAGCTGACAGCACCTACCCTCGTTTTCAAAAAGCCTTCGAAAAATGAGCTGGAACTGGCGAAACAATGCGTCGACATCGTCAAACGCAAAGTTGGAGGCGAGCTGATGCTGCATATGCCGTTCGGCTCAGCCTCGAACGTCTTTCCCCATCTGCTGGACTTTTCAGCCGACGTCATAGGCATCGACCTCTACAGAACCTCAGTGAAAGAAATCGTCGATTACTCAATCGGCAAAAAATTGTTTCTAGGAGTTTTAGACGGCCGGAATACTTTGATGGAATCTAACGAAATGGTTTTCAAGATTGTCGGCGATATTGTTTCCAAGACCGGGTTGGGGGAGTTGGACATAGGGCCTTGCTGCGAGCTTGAGTTTTTGCCCTACGAGGTTGCGGCGGAAAAAGTTAGAAAGCTGGGTGAGCTGAAGAAGCTCGAGGGTGAACGGTTCGGTTGAGGAAGCTTTTCCCCGTAATGGAGGTAGGAAGCCTCAACAAAGCACCTTTCATCACCAAAGACGGTGTCAAAGCTGCCCAGCGTGCCGAACGTTGGGGGAAACTTCTTGAGGTAGAGGATTATCAAAAGCTTGTTTCCGCGCTTAAGGAGAACAGGCTTACAGATAGCGAGAAGGTTGACTGGGCCTGCCTTTACGGTCTAAGGTTTTTCGAAAAGGCTGGGCTGGACGTCGTTTACGATGGAGAGCAGCGGCGGATGGAGATGTACGAGTACCCTCTGCAGTATGTTGAAGGCTTCGAGTTCAGGGGCGTTGTGAGGGTATGGGATAACGAATACTACAAGAAGGCGGCCGTCGTTGACAAACCCCATCTCCGCAAAACATACCATGTCGACGAGCTTTTGTTCAACAAAAAACATGCGAGAAAGCCTCTCAAAGTCCCCGTCACAGCGGCCTACACACTTGCAGACTGGTCGTTCGACGAATACTATCTGAAAAAAGCAGCAGGAGACAGCTGGGTTGAGAAACACGTCAGCGCACGGCGGGAATTCGTCCACGACCTGGTGAAGGAGGTTGTGAGGCCTGTCGCGTCGGCTCTCGCATCCCAGGCCGCGGACTACGTGCAGCTTGACGAGCCTGCAGCAGCTGCAAAGCCCTACGAATCTGAGCTGGTCGTCGAAAGCTTAAATGAGACGGTTAAAGGGTTGGGATGCAAGGTCGCCGTCCACATATGTTACACCGATTACCAAGCCCTTTTCCCAGCCCTTCTCGAGCTCAAGGCAGACGTGCTGTCAATCTCATGCTCGAACGCTGACACACCCTCCCTCGGAACAGGCCCGGAAAAAAGGCCCGGCTTCAATGTTCTCAAAATCTTCCGAGAATATTCGGTACCTTTTAAGATAGCTCCCGGCGTAATCGATGTCCACACCGATTTCATCGAATCGCCAGAGCTCGTCAGAGACAGACTTCTTCACGCAGCCAGTTTAATGGGAGACCCGGGCAAAATTGTGGCGTGCAACGACTGCGGGCTTAGGACTAGGAGCTGGGATGTTGCTTTTCAGAAGCAGGTTAACCTTGTGGAAGGCGCGGAATTGGCCCGTCAGGCTTTTGGACAGCGAGGCTAAGATTTTTCCTCTTTCTTCGGCTGCTCCCGGACGGCTTTTCTCGAAACTCCGACGGTCATGCCTTTCCTGCCAGTTGTCCTCGTCCTCTGCCCCCGGACCTTCAAGCCCAGCGAGTGTCGGATCCCTTTCCAGCTCTTCGTCCTCATCATGAGCTGAATGTCTTCTTTAATGGCGAGCTCAAGGTCCGCTCCGAGAAGGTGTAAGTTCTTGCCGGTTGCGGGGTCGTATCTTCTATTAAGCATCCATGCCGGAATACCGAACGATTCAGGCTTCCGAGCGACCTGCTCGATCTTCTCAATCTGTTTCTCACTCAAGGAGCCTATCCACAAGTCGGTATCTAGGCCAGCCGCTTTTGCAATGGCGTAGCCGAGGTTAATCCCTATGCCCTTGACTTTGGACAGCGCGTAAGGAACTTTGAGCGTCCCGTCTACGTCGGTGTTCAGAATCCTGACGATGTACCTCAGCTCCTTCGACATCGGTGTGGTTATACGGCTACGTCTATATAAGCATGCAAGGGTTCTGCGAAATCATGGGCTTGCTGGATGGAAAGAGATGTATAGTTACCGGGGCGACCGGCGACGTGGGACGGGCTGTCGTCGAAGAGTTTCTGAAGGAAGGAGCGTCTGTGGCTGCGGGGGCGAGGCGAAAAGCTCTCTTGGAAAACCTTGCGGAGCGCTGGAAGGCTGACGCAAAAAACGACGTAATCACTGGTTATCTCGACATCTCCGATGAGAACAGCGTCTCACGCTTTGTCGAAAACGCATACCGGAGCCTCGGTGGCTTGAACGCTTTGGTCAACGTTGCCGGCTATGGGATGGAGAAAAGCCTTTGGAACAAAAGCCTCGTGGAGCATTCGCTTGACGACTTGATGAAAGTGATGAGGGTGGACCTGTTGGGGTCCTTCCTGATGGTCAAGCACGTGGTTCCTCTGATGCGTGAGGGAAAAGGGGGTGTTGTGGTCAACTTCAGCTCGACGCCGGCCATAGCCGGATATGATAAAGGCCTCGCGTACACGATTGCCAAAGCAGCAGTCATAGGGCTGACGAAGCACATCGCCTCGGAGTTCGGACAGTTTGGAATCAGAGCCTACACTCTGGCCTTGGGGAACATAGAGACACAGAGCACTGTCGCAATATTGTCTCCGGAGGAATACCGTGCTTTGGCTGACGAAAGCCCGGCGCGCCGATGGGGAAGAGTTGAGGAGGTCGCATCGGTTGCGGCCTTTTTATGCTCCGACAAAGCTTCTTACATTAACGGGCAGACAATAGTTGTCGACGGGGGAACGGTCATGCTGTGAAAACTGCGGCAAACCTTATTAGCAGGGAGAACGATCTCGAACTCGGAGCTGTTATGGCCATACAGGGCATCGAATGGATTGTCGTCGCCGTCATCGTTTTAGTTCTGTTTCTATGGGGGCCGGAGAAGCTTCCCAAGATAGCCCGTTCCGTGGGTCAGGCTAAGAAGGAGTTTGAGAAAGCCTCGAGAGGTTTAGAGGAAGAGCTTGCCCGAGCGGCCTCCGCTCAGCCATCTGCGGGTTCTCCGTCCAGTTCTGCCCTGGCCTCGGATGACAAGCTGCTAGAGGTCGCCAGAGCGTTGAACATTCCCACCGAAGGCAGGACAAGGGACGAGATAGCGAAGGACATAATCGAGAAGTCGCAGAAGTCTGGTTAACGTTATATTCAGTTTCTTTCTCTACGGTAGGTGGCGGCAGCGTTGAGCAGAGACAAGGAAATGCCTTTAATCGAGCATCTGAGAGAGCTTAGGGACCGGGTAAAGGTTGTCATAGTCTCCTTCATCGTCGCGCTCATCTTCTGGCTGGCGTTTCCAGCAAACATAAACCCCTCTTCTTTCAACCCTGAGTTTTACGAGCCGATGGTCTCGCTTGTGCTGAAGAGAATCGTCGCGGACATAGGCGGCGGCAGACTGGTCCTCATCGGATGCAGCGTCACCTCGCCTTTTGAGATAATCTTTCTCGCAGCAGCCTTTCTAGCCGTTGCCTCGATCATGCCCATCATAGGATATGAAACATACGCTTACGTAGACCCCGCCCTGTATCCGCACGAACGGAAACTCATATACGGCTTCACAGCAGGCTTCGCAGCCCTTTTCGCCGCCGGAGCAGCCTTCGGGTATCTTGTCGCGGCACCTCTGGTAATGAGAGCGATGGTCTTCTTCTTTGAGCTTGCTGGTGTAAACCCGACGGTCTGCGCCATGGATTTCTATAGCTTGATATTCACAACCGTCCTGCTTATTGGCCTAATCTTCACAGCACCCGCCATCGTCGTCCTTCTCGTGAGATTCGGCCTGATCAGCACAGAGACCATCACGAAGAACAGACTTTACATCTACGGCATTCTGTATGTGATTGTTGCTTTCATAACACCCGATGGATGGCTGGTAGGTAACGCAATACTTTTCCTGCCGCTTGTGGTGCTCATAGAGTCATCTATATTTGTGGCGCGCAGGGTAGAGCGGTCGAGAACCGTCAACGCCGGCGGCTCCCACTGCAAGTTCTGCGGAGCAAGAATCCCCGAGGGACAGGTCTTCTGCGGAAAATGTGGAAAAGCCCAAGAATAGCTACAGATGTTTTTTCAAACCGCTTACAGTCCCTGAAACGCCAACCGTTTTCAGCACAGTTCTGACGCCGCCGACCTCTCTGACGAGAGAGATGGCTAAAACCAGCTTAGGAACCCATTCGCTGTAGCATGAGAAAAAAACCGTGGAACCAGCGGTTCCCTTCCTCAGACCCGACTGAGAAAACCCTGTTTTCCCATAAAGCTCGAAGAAACACTGTCTCACAGCGTCGGAGACGTTCTCTGGGCTTGCGTTCGACGATGGTTTGACCGCGACGTAACGTCTCTTCAGCCGCACCAATCTACCGCTCAAGCTTTTCCCTCAACAGCTTCAAAGGAACGGTTGAGATAGCTTCGAGGTCTGGGGTCGGCTCGTCCTTCAAAGCAGAGACCACGTAAGCGAGCTGGGTGGGAGGCATGACTTCTTCCGCAGACATGGCGCCGCTTGAAATAACCATCGGCAACTCAAACTTCGCAGCGTTCCTGCATAAGCTTTGCAAGTTTCTCCACCTTCTCAGGTCGCTGAAAGCCTCGACAACCTCTGCCATCGTTATCTCAAGATGGTTGTCCAAAACCTCAACGACGTGTCTGTCCAGTTCAGCAATTTCACCGTGGACCACAACCGTTGCAACCCTTTTGTCCCTAGCTGCAACAATAAGCGCTTCGCGAGTCAAAGGCTTCACAGCCGCTAAGACATTGTTCGCAAGGGCTCGTAAACGCTGCAGAATCTCGGTCCTAGACCTCGCCTCCAAAACAGCTTTCCTGTACACCGACAGTCCGCTGACCTGACCTAAGTTGCTGTAGTCCGTTGTGCAGGCGTGTTTGAAACCGAGGGAAACGAGTGTTTCAGCCACCTTCGAGTCAAATTTTGAAAGGTGAAAATCTACGTATTCCCGGCCCATCGGTAAACTTCCCTCCAATCACCTACATATGTGAACTCCAGCTTGATGGGGTCAACATCCTCGGCAGCTATTTCCCCCATCAAAGCCTTCTGCTTGTCGAGCCTGAGGTGAAAACTTCCTCCATCAGAGGACTTTTGTTCAACACCCAGAGCTGCAGCCCCCACGTGCCGTAGTATTTTCTCGAAAACCGCAACAACCTCAGCCTCGTTTGAAACCTCATACTCTAAAGCATGAATTACGTCTCCGTAATGGCCTTCCAGCCTAACGTCCCTGACTTTAAACCTCACGTTGTTCAATATATTCTCGACGGATTTTTTCACCTTCTCCAAGTCTTCGGTCGCGTAGCAGTGAACTCTGCATTTCAGCCGCAAAAGCCTAAGCATCGAGTAAATTTACGCCCTCTTCCCTAATAGGTTTTCAAGTTTAAAAACTGCCGTTGAAAACCGAGACGCAGGCCCATGTCGCTGTACAAAATGCTCAACAAATATTGGCGTGAAAGACCTCAGCCACTGGTTATCTCCATGCGAAGGCGGTTAGTGGAGTGGAGAAGGGAGAAAAGCGTCGTTAGAGTTGATAAGCCGTTGAGGCTCGACAGGGCCAGGAGCGTCGGCTACCGCGACAAGCAGGGCTACGTTGTGCTGCGTGTGAGAGTTAGGAGAGGAGGTTTCAGCAAGCCTCGGCCAAGGTCGGGCAGAAGACCTAAAGCGATAGGTGTAGTGAGACATAAAGTCAACGTTTCAATGAAAGATGAAGCCGTCCAGAGGGCTTTGAAAAACTATCCCAACCTCAAAGCTTTAGGAGCCTATCCCCTTGCCTCCGACTCGCTGTACAAATGGTTTGAGGTCATCGCAGTGGACCCAAACCATCCATCGGTTAAACCCTAAAAGCAGTCGGCCGCAGAGGGTTTATGGTATCAGATGGAGCTGGCTGGAATAGTGGGGAAGCCGAACGTCGGCAAGAGCACTCTATTCGCCGCCCTTAGCTTGACTGATGTCGAGATAGCCAACTATCCTTTCACAACCAAAAAGGCAAACGTCGGCGTGACATATCTCAGGATTGACTGTGTTTGTAAAAAGCTGGGTGTCAAGGACAATCCTCGCAACTCACTGTGCATCGACGGCGTAAGGCTCGTCCCAATCCAGATAATAGACTGTCCTGGAATCATTCAGGACGCTCATAGGGGAAAGGGTCTAGGGCTGCAGTTTCTCGACGAGATTAGACAGGCCTCCGCTCTGATAGTGGTGGCCGACGCTTCCGGCGGAACTACAGCCGACGGCACTCCGGCGGAACCGGGCTCGCACGACCCCGTTGAAGACGTCCGAATGGTTTTGAGAGAGTTCGACATCTGGGTGCGAGACATATTGTCTAAACACTGGCCGCGTATCGCGAGAGGCGCTGAGGCTAGACAGCTCAGCCTCGTCTCGGAGGTTGCGAAAACTTTGTCGGGGCTTGGGGTTTCCGAGGCAGTGACCCAAGATGCATTCAACAGCACAGGGCTAAACGTCTCCAAACCAACTTCATGGAGTCAGGAAGACCTTCTCATCCTTGCGTCCGCCTTGAGGGAAAGAACAAAGCCTGTTGTGGTTGCCGCTAACAAATGCGACATACCGGGCTCGGAGCAAGGCGTCCAAAGGCTGAGACAAGCGGGGTACGATGTCGTGCCATGCTCAGCCGAAGCCGAGAGGATGCTTAGGCTGGCGGCGTCAAAAAACCTCGTAAAATATACGCCGGGTGACGCTGGCTTCATGGTTGTTGACAAAGCTGTGCTTACGGAGCCCCAGAGAAAGGCGTTGAACAAGATTAGGGAGATGGTGTTTGAGAGATGGGGCAACACGGGCGTGCAGCAGGTCATAAACAAGGTCTACCTTGAGAAGCTCCAGTACATCCCAGTCTATCCCGTCGAGAACCCGCACAGCCTCTCCGACCATGAGGGAAACGTTCTTCCCGACGTATACCTGATGCCTAAAAACTCAACCCCTAGAGACCTTGCCTTCAAAATCCACTCCGACCTTGGCGAGGGATATCTTTACGCGGTGGACGCAATCACAGGTTTAAGGCTGAGCGACACGCATGCGTTGAAAGCCAACCAAGTTGTCTCCATAGTTTCGACGAAGAAAAGAGGTTAAACACCTTCCCTAAAATAATAGCCCAGCTGTTTTCTGCTGCCAAAGCTTCTAATGCCCTTGCTCCCCAATTGCTCTGAAAGCTTCTCCGCCTGCTCAGCGGTTATCTCGCCCCTCTTCAGCAGGAAGTCGATGACCTCCCGACCCTGTTCGTCGGTGTCGCATCTTCTTAGATAGTCTATCGCGGTCGGAAGCCTGTTCGAAACACCGTACTCAGCGTCTGCAGCCCTGCTCCTCACACCGGCGACCCTCATGCTCACACCGCCCTGCATCATCTCACGAAACAACGCTGGAAACCTTCTCCTAAACTCGTCCACATCCATCTCCATGAATCAAGACCCTGTCTTCTGCTCCGCAACCAAGGGCTCCAGGTCACCTAATTTCAAAACCTTGCTCTTAACTATGCCGACATGCCGTGGGAGAACTATCTTCTTAACTTGGTTGTATATGTCTGAGGCGGTTTTGCCGAGCACCATCTCCTGAGCCAGCTGGTCGTGGGTGAGGTTTGAAGCGGCTTCCTCCAAGACTTTACGCATCAACATGCGGACGGCCTTCTTCTTGGACGATGATGTGCGGGAGGCTGTGAAGACGGTTGGATAGACACGGAGCTCAAACCCGTCCCTCGTCACCACGTCAAAGATGTATTCGACCTTATTCGTCCCTCTTTTCACAAGGCTTCGTAGATACTCTCTTCCATACTGGTGCCCGTAAAACACTGTGTTGCAGACGCTGTCCTTCACATCTATGATCTTAAAGTTTATCAGCATGTACTGTTTTGTGAAGTCATCGGTTATGGCGTAGAGGCTTGTTCTCAACACCCTTCCTATGAGCTTTGAAGGGTCGTCAGACACTGTGCTGCCCAGCCACTTACCGCCGAAGTATCGAGGCGAGTAAATCTCGTACGTCTTCTTCGGCTTCTTCTGCTCGGACGGTTTCTTCGACAACCCCCACAACCTGTTTTAGGGTCTCTATATATTTGTCGTCTTCATAGTTTTATAGACTTTTTCCGAGAGGGCCGCCATACGCAGGATGTCGTCTACCGTGGCCAGCAACGAAGCTAGGCCTCGGCTGCAGTCGACGGAGACGGTTATTGTGCTGCCTTCTACTGAAGTTTCCACGAGCAGGCCTTTTGGCAGCGGCTTGTCGTCGGGCTTTATCGACCGGTAAACGGTTTGAGCTGTCTCTGCGTCTTCGAAAAAGATTTTAATCACTGAATTGGCTGGCGGCGCTGGCAATCTGCTCCCCTATAGCTTTGTCGAGGTCTGCCAGAAACCTGATTAATCTGTCTGAGGGGATTTCGGCTCCGGCGGCAACGTTATGCCCGCCGCCCTTCCCCCCGTAGGAGGCGGCGAGACTGGAGAGCAGCGCTCCGAGGTTCACGCCTTTATCCACCAGTGTTTTCGGCGCGCGTGAGGAGATTTTGACCATGTTGCCGGCTGTTGCGAAGGCGACCAAAGCTTTGTCAGGTGGAAGCAGGCCTGAGGAAGAGATTATGGAGGCGATTGAGCTGACCTGTTTCTCGTCAATTACCTCACCCCCCTTCAAGACTACGATGTGGTTTAGCTCTTCCTTCACACCCGGCCTCGCCACGTAGTCCATGGCTCTTGCCAAGCTTGCGCGATACTCCTCCAAAACCTTCTGGGCCTCCTCCAAAACCTCCGCCCTAGCGCCCATCGCCACGACTATGCCCAGCCATGGCTTTCCCGTTTTACCACAGGCGTTCAGCAGCGTTGCATACTCTCTCGCATCTCTTAGATAGGTCCACAGTTCTTCCTTGATTAGGTCGTATGCCGTTCCTACCAGTTCTTCAGCTATGCTGGACGGAAGGTTGTTGGAGACAAGATATTGTATTAACCCGTTGTAAAGCCTTTTCTTCTCTTCTTCGGAGAAGTCGGACAAAGTTCGCCACTGATCCCCGTCCTTCAGCGAAAGCCCGAGGCTTGTGAGAAAGCCGTAGCAGGCGTCCTCCCTGCCGCTCAACCCGGGGATGTAGGGGCTTGTTGTAAAAGCCAGCGCCATGTGAGCCGGTCTGAAGGTCCGGCCGTACAGTATGATGTCCTCACGAGCTTCGAGCACGCCCGCCTTGATGCCGTCTTCAACTATGAGGCTGTTCAGACCATGCAGCCTGCGGCGGTTGTCCTTGTCCTGCAAATCGCCCAAAGCGCCGACCACCGCAACAGCAGAATAATGAATGTTTGATGGGTTCAAGTTCTTGCACACAAAATATGCCACGCCTGCGGCGCTTATCTCCCTCGCACCGTCGAAGCCGTGGTGATGTGGGTTGACGTGAACCCAATTCCGCGGATTTTCATCGCTGCGGGGCTCATGATGGTCAAGGATGACAACCTGCTTTCCCTCCAAAAGCCTTGAAAGCTCATCGAGGTAGCCGCTGCCTATGTCCGTGAATATTATCGCGTCGGACTCAACGCACCCCTCGTTGAACAGCTGGATAAAGTCGTCGATCCTGTTGAGGGACCTCACCCTGTATTTGGCATCTTCCTCCCTCAACGCGCCCGCCACTATGCCTGCAGACGACAGCGCGTCAGCGTCGTTGTGTGTAAAAACATCTATGAAAAAACCTTCTCTCAACCAGCTTCTCAGCCTCGAGGAAGCGGCCTCAACCACCTTGAGAAACCCAGCCATGTCACCTGCCAAACCATCTCACCCGGCTATGCCTTCAGCGGGTCATACCCTGATGGGAGAATCCCTTTAGACTGATAGTACTTAGTCAACCTTCTAACCTTCGATTCTATGAGCTGGAGTCTGTGTATGTTATGCCCGTCTGACCTGTGCTTCGAGAGATGAAGCCGAACTCTCCTGATTTTCTCAAGAAGGTTCGCAAGGTCTTCGGGTACCGGTGGCCTGAGGTTGTTTTGTTCAAGTATCTGAAGGATGGTTTTCCCAGTTACGAGCTTGACGAGCGGCACCGCATACTGGTCTCTGAGAACTACTCCTATTTTGCTCGGCGGCATTCCTTCTTTGGCAAGCTTGACGACCAGGGCTTCGACCTCCTCCGGCGTGAACCTAACCCATGAAGGAGGCAGCTTGCTCAAAGGTCTCTTGGAGCCGGACCGCCCACGTCTTGAGGTATGCATCCTAGCCATTTTTCCTGCCTTCCTTCGCCTGCTGACGGACCTTATAAAGCCAGCGGCAGAGCTTGTTAACGGAAACCCCCCTGTGACTGACCGCGTTCTTCTCCTCGGAGGACATTTCTGCGAAGGTCTTCGTCTTGCCCTTAGGGATGAAGATGGGGTCGAAGCCGAACCCTTTGGTCCCCGATGGCTTCGACGCTATTTGCCCGTGGCAAACACCCTCAAACAACCTCGGAGCCGACACACCATCATAGTAACATACCGCGGACTTGAAATATGCGCTACGTTCCTCTCCCTCCAGCATTTTGAGAAGGTTCCGGAGTCCGACGGTACGGTAGACGTATGATGAAAAAGGGCCTGGGAATCCACCCAAGCAGTTTATGAACAGGCCTGCGTCCTCCACGAACACTGGCCGTCTCAACATCGTGTACGCTTGCATAGCTCTGAAAACTGCGATAGTTGAAATTTCTTCCGACTGAATCTCGACGGTCTCGCTGTAAAAAACCTTCAACGGCAAGCCGTTTCTCTTGAATATCCACTCAACCTCCCGAGCTTTCCCCTTGTTCGATGTAACGAATGTAACCTTAGCTTCTGACGACATACCGGCCGCGCCTCCTAATCTCACCAACCTTTCTCAAAGTCTTTTCGGCCTGCTCGTCTCCCAACACGGCCCCGTAGCCTTTCAGGAAAGCCTTGAAAAAGCTCTGCGCAATCTCTGGAAAACTGCTTGAAGCCGACCTTTCCAACAGATGGACGTCAACAGCCCTGTCCTCAAGCTCCGCGTTGAACACGCTGAGTCCAAAGTCTACAAGCCAAAGCTCCTGCGAACCACACACTAAAACATTTGAGAGAGTTAAATCTCCGTGTGCGACTCCGAGGATGTGCATGGCTCCCACGATTTCACCAAGCCTGACTGCGTGAGCAACCGGGTTGAAGGCGTTACGCAGCTCAAGCCCTTCGATCATCTGCATGTATATCGCCGACTGCTGGACGTCTAGGAAAAGCAGTAGCGGTGTTGGAACACCGTTCTCCGACAGGTAGGACAGTGTTTTGGCTTCATGAAGCGTCCTGTTGCGTCTGACTCTCTCGTCTATCGATTCCTGTCTGTATCTTTTGGGGACCCGATGTTTTTTGACGAGCTTGATGTTTTTCCAGAAAGCTTGTCTGACCACGGCCTCGGCTCCAACCCTTATCACCCTGCCTTCGACAAAATCTATCGACTCCAACAAACCTCGACCTCGTCAACCCTCATCCGTGGCTTCACGAAGCTTTCCTCAACAGAGACAACCTTGCCGCATTTATAGTGCAGGTAGCCGTTCCAAGCTATCATCGCACCGTTGTCTCCGGCATATTCGTCGGGGACAACGTGGAGCGAGGCCTCCCTGTCTTCACACATCGTCCTGAGCATTTGGCACAGCCGCCTGCTCCGAGCTAAACCGCCCACAAGCAGAACCTCATGCTTACCCGACATGGCCAGAGCTCTCTCCGTCACCTCCGATAACATGCTGTAAACCGTCTCCGTCAACGAGAGACACAGGTCCTGGATCTTCGCTCCTTTCGACAACATGTTTTCGGCAGCGGTTAAAATACCGGAGAACGATACGTCCATTCCCTTAACTTTGTAAGGAAGCTCGTAGATTGTGCTGCCGCTGTGCGCATAGTTTTCCGGGGCGGGCATGGGGCCAATCCCTGCGGTTATCCCGAACGCGTCCAGACAGTTTCCAGCGGCTATGTCAAGGGTTTCACCGAGAATCCTGTATCTTTTTTCGACCAAGGCCGTTATAAGCGTGTTGCCGCCGGCCACGTAGAGGACGACGGGGTCGCGGCATCCCGTCACTAGCTTTCCGATCTCTATGTGCGCGACTCCATGGTTCACCGCCACCAACGGTTTCTTGAGGGCTAGAGCCAAGGTTCTTGCAACCGTAGCTCCGGTTCTTAGGCATGGCCCCATCCCCGGTCCTTGGGCGAAGGCTATCACGTCGATATCCTGCGGAGATATGCCTGCTGTTTGGAAGGCTTCGGAAATGGCTGAAGGAGCGTTGGCAGCATGTCTCTGAGATGCTTCGCGTGGATGGATTCCCCCTCTTTCAGGCTGGTAAACCTTCCTGACGTTTGCGAGTATCCTACCGTCGGACGCAACAACCCCCACGCCGAACGTGTGGGCCGTAGACTCGATCCCGAGGACTAATGTTTTCCTCACTCCGGTACATACATCGACGAGATAACTATTAGTGTTACGTAGTAGTGGTTTAGCCAGCGATGAGCTTCAGAGAACCCATCGTCGTCGTGCTGGGGCATGTCGACCATGGGAAATGCGTTGGGCCAAAAACGATGATGCCGGTGGAGGGCTTCGGATGGCTGACCGCAGAGGAAGTGTTCCGGATTTTTGCACGGAGAGGCAAGGTTGTAAACCTTTCGGACGGTGTCGCCGTCATGCCAGACAGGCGGCCGGCCCTTACCTCTCTGTCAAACAGTCTTAAGCCAAACAATGCCTTTGCTCGGCTTGTTTGGCGGAGAAGCTCGCCCGCAAAAATGGTCAGAATATTTTTTTCCAACTCGGAGTCCGTTGAAACAACCTTCGAACATCCATACCTCACCGAGAACCATGGCATCGTGCTGTCCCGTAAGGCGGGCAGTCTGAAAGCAGGCGACAAGGTTTTCGGCATGTCCAGCAACTCGGTTAAGCTGCATACGGTTGAGAGCGTCGAGTTTTTCAAGCCAGATTACGATTACGTTTATGACTTTACCGTTCCCGGAACGCATCACTTCGTCGCCGAAAACATCTTTCTCCACAACACCTCGCTTCTCGACCGTATGCGCGGCACGCTTGTTGCTGCGAGGGAGGCTGGGGGCATAACCCAGCACATAGGGGCCACTCTCTTCCCCGTCAAAGCAGTAGAAGAGACATGCAGATTGCTGCTGGGACAGTTGAACGTTAAACTTGAAATTCCGGGCATCCTTTTCATCGACACGCCTGGCCACGCTGCTTTCTCAAACCTTCGGAGAAGAGGCGGCTCAATAGCCGACATGGCCATCCTCGTTGTCGACGTGACTAAGGGCGTTCAGGAGCAGACGAAGGAGAGCATTCAGCTGCTGAGGTCTAGGAAAACACCTTTCGTTGTAGCGCTTAACAAGATAGACATGATCCCCGGGTGGAGGCCAATGCCTTCAGCCCCGTTCCAAAAAGCGTACGCAAGCCAGCAGAAAGCAGTTGCAGAAGACCTTGACGCTAGAATCTACAAACTTATGGGAGACATGAGCTTTCTCGGCTTCAAGTCAGACCTCTACGCCCGTATAAAATCCTTCACCGACACCGTAGCCATAGTGCCGGTGAGCGCTAAGACAGGCGAGGGAATACCAGACCTCCTTCTCGTCATACTCGGGCTCGCTCAACAGTTCATGAAAAAGCGTCTTCAGCGGGTGATGGGGAGGGGAGAAGGCGTAGTGCTTGAACTCGTTGAGGAGGAGGGGCTGGGCGCCACAGCCAACGTAATACTTCACGCTGGAGCCATCAAGGTCGGCGACAGAATAGCCTACCTCAGCAGACGCGGCCCAGCCGTAACGAAAGTGAAGACTCTATTGATGCCGAAGCCTTTGGAGGAGATACGCGACCCTCGTGAAAGGCTGAAGAACGTGGAGGAAGTTCACGCGGCGGCTGGTGTAAAGCTGGTGGCCGAAGGGTTGGAGGAGGCGGTGGCCGGCTCTCCCGTTCTCGTTGTCGCCAACGAGGAGGAAGACATGAGAAGGATTGCGGAAGAAGCTCAGGAGTTTATGATTTCGACTGATAAGACGGGAATTGTTTTGAAAGCTGACACCCTTGGCACCTTGGAGGCCGCTGTGACATATCTTAGGGAAAAAGGCGTGATGATACGTGTTGCCGACATCGGCGATGTCTCAAAGAAAGATGTGGTTGAAGCGCATGTGGTGAAGCAGAAGGATGAAGTCCTGGGTGTCATTTTGGCTTACAACGTCAAAGTGGACCAAGACTTGGAGAGGGAGGCGAACAACCGTGGAATCCGCGTCTTCAAGGGAGATGTCTTGTTCAGGCTGGTTGAAGATTATGAAAGATGGGTTGACGAAACCGTTCGCGAGAGACAGCTGGCGGAGTTTGAGTCTCTGATAAAGCCGGGTAAGATAAAGGTTTTGAAGGATTACATCTTCAGGAGAAGCGAGCCAGCTATCGTAGGCGTCGAGGTTCTCGACGGCGAGATAAAACCAGGAGCCCGTCTCATCAACGCGTTCGGAAAAATCGTCGGAACAATCTCGCAGCTACAGGATAGGGGGCAGCCCTTATCATCGGCGACGAGGGGTGCTAGAGTAGCTGTTTCGATAAAGGACGGGGTCGTGGGACGGAACATACATGGCGACGAGGTTTTGTATGTGTTTGTTCCCGAGAGGGATGCGAGGCAGCTTTCAACAAACTATGCCAGCATGTTGGACGAGGGCAGTTTGAAAACTCTTGAGGAAATAATGGAGATTATGAGAAGGCAAAACCCTCTCTGGGCAAGGTAACACCATGTTTAAATTGATGCGTTAGTTGGATGTGCGGCAGATGTCGCAGCAGGCGGCCAGCCCTAGGATGGTTGTCTCAGACCCAGCGCAGGGGAAGGCGTCAACAGTTCAGCTCAACCCTCAGCATCTTAGGCTGCTGCTTGGGAAGAAGATAGGCGATATGCTGGATGGTTCTGTTTTCGGTTTCAAAAACGCCATGATAAAGATCACGGGCGGGACTGACAGGGACGGGTTTCCGATGAGGCCCGACGTCTCTGGCCCTCGCAAGGTGAAAATACTCCTTTCCGGCGGAGTGGGGTATCATCCGAAAAGGAAGCCTCCGTCGAAGAAGAAAAAACGCAGAAACAGGCGGCCTGTTAAAGGGGTTAGGAAAAGGGTGACGGTTAGAGGCAACGTCATCAGCGAGGCAATAGCGCAGGTGAACGCGGTTTTGGTCAAGAAGGAGGGTTGAGCTTGTCGATTGCATCGGCAAAAATGATTGAGAACAAGCTCATCGGACGGCGTGAGGTCAAGGCACTGGTCAGCTTTCAGAAAACTCTGACCAGAGACGAAATACGACAGCTTCTCGCGGAACACTACAAAACAAATCCGTCGAACGTGATCATCAAGAAGGCGGTGTTTGTAGCCGGCGCCAGGACGATCAACGTCCACGCCCACATATACGCCTCCGCCGAGGACGTGAAAAAATACGAGCCCGAGCACATTCTTATCAGGAATAAAATCATAGAGAGGGTTAAGAAATGAGCAAAAAAGGATTGTGGAGCCGTTACGTTTTGAAAGACGGTGTGCTGCAAAAGAGCCTTACATCCTGTCCCCGATGTGGCGCTGGGTTTTTCATGGCCGACCACGGCAACAGGCTTACCTGCGGAAAATGCGGCTACACGAAGTTCAAGCCCTAGCTTGCTCGACGATGTCTCTCACAAGCCTCCATGCAGGCTCCCCGCCCCTCACAACAACGTATCCCTGTCCCGGCTGGCCGTAGACAAGCAATCCCGTGTCAGGCAGAACGGAAAGAGCCGGCAGGGCGAGCAAATCTTCCTCACCTTCAACCAGCAACGCTCCGTGTCCAGCCCTGACAGTTTCGACAACTGCCGCGGCCGCCTCCGGCGTTATCGTTCCCGCCGGGTTTGTAATACGCCTGACAGCATAGCCCTGCAGGTTGGGCACTCCAACATGACGTCTCTCGACCTTCATGTCTACTATCACCACATCCGGCTTGACTCCAAGGCTTAAAAACCGTCCGAAAGTATAGTCGCCCACCACCACCAACGGCTTTGCCGTGGTAAATTCTTCGTCCGGCCTTAAATCTCCGTGGCGGAGCTCGCCTAAAGGCTTCCTCACTCTCTCTTTCAACGCCTCTGAGAAGAAAACCGCTTTACTCCAGAGGTTTTCAGTCGACTTTGACGGCATATCTTCCTGCTTTCCTTATCCCCAGCTCTTTAGCTATCTGCGATTTCTCTACGTCCAACACTATCAGCAGCCCTGAATAGCTTGTGCTCAGGTTGGATGAGCCGCACGCATCGCAAACGTTTCCTACCACTATCCGCCTGCAGTTCCTACAGGCTTTAGCTCTGGCCGACACTCTGCTGCACCGCCTTTGCCTTCTCCTCCTCCACCCATTTCAACGAACCCATCAAAGGTTGGCGTGTCACAAGCGAAACCTTGCCGCCACCCCCGCCTGCGAAGGAGACGGCGTTTATCCTGGCCCTGACATCATCGCCGACAGTGAGCTTACGGCCCGATTTCTTGCCGACGAGCATGTTGTTCTTCTCGTCATATGTTATGAAATCGTCCATAATCTGAGATATGTGAAGGAGGCCGTCGAGCGGCCCCACTCTAACGAAGCATCCGAAATCGGTTATCTCGACAATCTCGCCAAGAACAACCTCGTTGACGTCGGGAATGTAGGATAGGAGCTTGAAAGTACATCGATGGTAGGTCGAGCCATCCCTCGGAAGAAGCCTGCCTATTCTCTCAACCCTAGCGTCAATAACCATAATGACATAACCCAGCTCCTCATCCACAGCACCCTCGTACCTTTTCTTCAGGTTGTTCAAAACAACATCGTTTAACGGCTTACCGAAATCGCTGGGGGATATCCCCACAACTTCCATTACCTCAACGATCGCAAACAATGTTTACACACCTTTTCTCCTGCCCGTATTTAAAAATGTGTTGATTTTCAACGCAATATAAGCCTAACTATTGGCTTTCCCGACCTGCTGACACTGATACAGCCCACGCCTGAGGCTGCCAGCCGCTTCGACAGCTTCGCGTCAACCGTCAAAACCGGTATCCTGTGCTCGGCGGCGTACTTCAAAAGCATGTCGTCCACTCGGTCTGAACGCTGGGTGGACACGACGTTGAATTTCGAAAGTTGTTGCAACGCGGCTCTCGCAAACATGGCTCTCCTCCCCTTTCTCGACGCAAGCATCTTCAGTTCGTCGACCACGTTCTGCAAAACCACAGGCTCCAAAGGTTCTCTGAGCTTTTGCTCAATTATCTGCAAGTAGTCGCGGCCTTTTTCCGCACAAAAAAGCAGGAAGCTTGTGTCGAGAAGAGCTTTCACCTACCTCCCCATGATTTTGCCGTAGCCAATCAGCCTCCATCCCGTTCCGACCTTCCGTGATATGGCCACTTTACTACCTTCCTCAGCAGCCACAGGTCTCGTTAGCTGGATCTCCAACCTATCATAGCCTCTCTTCGTCACAACCCCGCTTGAAACAGCTGACAGGACGTTGACAACTAAGGCCTCCTTCTCGGATATCTGCTTGACCGCGACGTTGCCCTCAACGCCGAGAACTTTTTCGAACAAAACGTATTCGAGGGTGAGGCTTTGCCAAACGGGCGGCAGCGTTCCAGGCGTTCCCGCAACGTTTCCCACAAGCCCGTCGCTTTTTCCAAGAGCCGGATCGAGAGTCGTCTCCACACCCGTCAAACCACCGGGATACGCTTTCTCAACCTTCCTGTTTCCAGCCATCAAGCTTGTGACAGTTGTGAAAATTGGTTCGTAGACTGTCTTTCCCTGCCGTGTCTTTGCAAGGCCCGGCACTATCTCGATCTCGTCGCCGACAGAGAGGACCCCCTGAGTTATCGACCCCCCTAACACGGCTCCTTTAACCTGTTTGGCAGGTGTACCGGGAACGTTTACGTCGAAAGACCGCAGCACAGGCATCCTCGCCGGCTTTGCCTGGTCTCGTGGAGGGGTTGGTATCGCTTTCTCAATCGCATAAAGCAGCGGCTCTATCCCGATTGAATGCTGGCCTGAAACAGGTATGACCGGGACATGGGAGAAACCCACCTCCTCTAAGTAAGCGATAATCTCACCATAGTTCTGCAAAGCTCTCTCCCTGCTCACTAAGTCTATCTTGTTTTGAGCTATCAACAGATTTTTTATCCCCAGTATTCTTGCTGCCTGTAAATGTTCGCTGTCCTGTGGTTGGGGGAATTTTTGACGGACATCGGCGACGAATACTGCGCCGTCGAATAGGGCTGCACCAGATAACATAGTAACCATGAGGGAATGGTGTCCGGGACAGTCTATGAAGGAGACCACTCTGACAAACTGGTTTTCACCGCCGTGAACAGGACATTTTCGTGATGAATAATAGTTGTAGGGTTCGCCGCACTGGTGGCATCGGTATATCGCCGCGTCAGCGTATCCTATTCGGATTGTTATCCCCCTTTTAAGCTCCTCGCTATGCCTAGCGGTCCAAACCCCTGTTATGCTTTGGACGACCGTGCTCTTGCCGTTGTCCACATGCCCTAGGGTCCCTATGTTCACCTCGGGCTGTTTCGGAAGCGCCATTCTACAAGTCACACTCAGAAGCTCTTAAAGTGTTTATCTAGGGCTCATACCTCGTCGGGCCCGAAGAATATGAAGCATTCCTTCTCAAAAGATTCGCGGCTGTCAGATGCGTGGATCAAGTTGTCTGTTATGTCGAGGCCGTAATCGCCCCGTATTGTGCCTGGCTCGGCTTTCACTGGGTCGGTTGCGCCCATCAGCTTTCGAACAACCTGTATGGCTTCCCTGCCTTCCCACACCATCAAGACAACAGGGCCGGAGGTTATTGTCTCCACCAAGCCTTCGAAGAAAGGTTTTCCACGATGGATTTCGTACAGCCGTTCGGCCTCATCTCTGGAGATCATCTTCGTCCTAAGCTGTTTCAGCCTCAACCCTTTTCTCTCAAGCCTTGAAATTATCTCGCCTACCAACCCTCTCGAAACCGCGCTCGGCTTAAGTATAACAAACGTCTTCTCCATGCGTGAAGACCTCATTCAGCTGCTTTCGTCCACTTCAGCTTTCTGGGATCTTTTCTATGCTCTAGCATGTAAGTCCTGCAGCGTCTGGAGCAAAACCATAGAAGCGTTCCATCGTTTTTTACATAAAGCATTCCCCGGCCGTGTATGAACTCTCTGTTGCAGAATGAGCATCGATGCTCCGCAACCATGTCTGAATCACTTTATCTTCTCAGCTTCCCTTTCTACGTCCAACAGCATCAAAATATCTCCTTCCCTAACCGGCCCTTTGACATTTCTTGAGATTACTCTTCCCTCATCCTTCCCCGTAAGTATCCGCACCCGCACCTGCGTAACTTCGCCTGTCACGCCGGTCCTTCCCACGACTTGCTCAACCACGGCTGGGACTGGTTCCTCGACTTTAGGCAGTGGCTTCTGGCTCATCCACCACTCCACCTCACTTGCCTGATTTCAACTCGTTTATCTTCTTGGCTATCTCCTCCAAGTAACCCCTCGCCTCTCCTGGGTCCGTTATCGAAACCGAGCTCGCTGGAACAGCTAGTCCAGCAACCTCGCCCAGCTGCGTTTTCGAGTTGACGAAAGTGTATGTTATCTTTTTCTCGTCGCAGAGGGTTGGCAGGAAGGCAACTATCTCAGGCGGGTCCACATCGGTTGCTATGACGACAAACTTCGCTTGGCCCCGCTCAATCGATTTTATGACTTCGTTCACTCCCTTCCTTACCCTGCCTGAGGTTCTTGCCAGCCTCACAGCTTCCAGCGTCGCTTTAACCAGCTCTTCAGGCGGATTGAATGTCTGGTAGTATGGATTGGGCATGGGCCTTCATCTCCGTTAAGCTCGGGGGAATCCATAACTTAAAGGTTATTTAATCAAAGCTATTAACAACCCAGATGGGATGCTTAAACCCATAGTCGGTGAACGGTGGGCCACATGGATGTTAAACAGGTTGCGTTCAGATGGGCTTTGAAGAATGCGGTGGAATACGGGGGTAAAGCATCCGTAAACGCCGTGATGTCAAAAGTTCTTGCAACCGACCCAGCGCTGAAGACAATGGTTGCCGAGGTCAAGAGAATCGTCGAGCAGGTAGTCGAGGAGGTTAACTCGCTGCCGGTTGAGAAGCAGTCTTCTCTGCTGGCTGAAATGTTCCCTGACTTTGAACCCAAGGCCGTCGTGTCCGCTAAAACTCTTCCAAAACTTCCCTTCGCCGTTCATGGAAAGGTTGTTACACGTCTCCCGCCCGAGCCCAGCGGCCATATGCACTTAGGCCACGCCATCGCGGGCCTGATAAACGAATACTATGCGCGAATGTATGATGGAAAGCTATGGCTACGGTTTGAGGATACCAACCCAAGAAAGGCTGAGTTGGTTTTTTACGAAAGCTTCAGGAAAGGCTATAGATGGCTCGGGATCAGGTGGGATTATGAGAAGAACAACTCCGACGACATGGAGGTTTACTATGATTATGCGCAGAAGCTGATAGAGAAAGGGTGTCTTTACGCATGTTTTTGCAAACCTGATGAAATGCATCGTCAAAGGGAGACGATGACTTGTTGCGCGCACAGGGAAAACTACACGGAGGCGAGCCTTAAGGTTTGGGAAAGGGCTTTGGAAGGTTCTTATCGGGAGGGTGATGTTAGCTTTAGGCTTAAAGGATTTATCGACAGTCAGAACACGGCTTTGAGAGATCCGGTTCTGTTTAGAGTTGTTAACCATCCACACCCGCTGCATGGAATGAGATATCATCTGTGGCCTACGTATGACTTCGCCGCCGCTGTTCAAGATGCTTTATGCGGCGTAACTCATGTTCTGAGAAGCAGCGAGTTCGCCTTCCGCGACGAGCTTCAAAACCTGATAAGAGCACATCTTGGCCTGCCAAACCCTGTTTACGTCGAGTTTGCGCGCTTCGAGTTTAGGGGCGCTCCAACCTCCAAGCGAATAATCAGGGAGTTGATAGCGAAGGGTTTGGTGACGGGCTGGGACGACCCCCGTCTTTCCACGATCGAGGCCGTTCGCAGAAGAGGGCTGCTGCCTGAAACGTTGCGAGAGTTTACGCTAACCTACGCTGGCGTAAGTCTCGCCAAGAAAGAGTATGACTGGACGCTTATTCACAGCATAAACAGGAAGCTTATCGACAAGCAAGCCCGCAGGTTTTTCTTCGTCAAAAACCCTGTGAAACTACTGTTGAAAAACTTCCAAGGTGCGAGCGTCGATCTGCCATACCATCCCTCCCAGAACCTCGGCTCCAGAACGTTGAAGGTAAGTGATACCGTCTACATATCCGACGAAGACGCTGCAGGTCTCAAGAAAGGCGATGTGCTCCGATGTAAGCTGCTAGCTAACGTCAGAATTCTAGATGTTTCACCCGGCCTCGTCATAGGAGAGGCTTTCGGCAAAGAACCTGTGCAGGGTGTGAAGATCATCCAATGGGTTCCGGAGGACTGTGAAAGAGTTAAGGTTCTGAGGTATGGGGAGCTGCTGAAAGAGGATGGTTCCTTCAACTCCGAAAGCTTACAAGAGGTTTATGGGTTGGGGGAGAAAAGCATAGAATCAGTTAAGGTTGACGAAGTGGTTCAGTTTGAGAGGTTTGGTTTCTGCAGACGTGATTTACCGTCAGAGCTTACGTTTATCTACTGTCACGAGTGACCCTGCTGTGATACCATTCGCGCAAAGGTCCGAGCAGAACCCTCGGTGCTTTTCTTAGTTCTTCGACGCTGCTGCATCCCACAAGATACATGGCTGTTTTAAGCTCGGCTGACAGCTGGTTAAGCTTCTCCAAAACCTTCTCCGCGGATTCTGTGGCGGGCTGAAGCATCGGCTTGGCAAAGCCAGCCATCGAAGCCCCTAGAACGAGGGTTTTGGCGGCGTCAAGCCCTGTCCTAAGCCCGCCAGAAGCCACCACGGGCTTTTTCGTGACGCTGACGGCTTCAAGCACAGCTGCGGCCGTGGGTATCCCCCATTCTAGAAAAACTTCGGCCAACCGCCTCTTGTCGTAAGCACCTGATTCATCAGCCCTTATCATCTCTATAAGCGTCCAGTTTGTTCCACCGGAGCCGGCCACGTCGAACACATCCACACCCGCTTCATCGCCCTTCAACACAACCTCCCGCGAGAGACCACATCCAATCTCCTTGATTATTATGGGTATGGACAGCTCTTTTTTGATTTCTGAGACTTTTTTGAAGAGGTTTTTGAACCTTGCGCGGCCGTCGGGCTGGACGAGCTCCTGCAGAGGGTTGAGATGTATGTTGAGGGCGTCTGCGTCAACCATCTTCACAGCCTTGAAAGCCATTTCGACACCGTTTTCCACAAGCTGGGCCGCGCCTATGTTGGCTATGATGAAGGCGTTCGGCCCCCTATCCCTGGCAACCCGGAAGCTGTAGGCTGTCTCAGGTCTTACTATCCCCGCCCTCTGGCTGCCCACTCCTACGGGTATGTTGAAAACAGCAGCCGCCTCTCCTAGGTTGCCGTTTATCTTCTCCGCCTCAGCCGTGCCACCTGTCATCGACTCTATCGTAAACGGGTGGCTGAACCGTCGACCAAGGAAAAACGCCTCTGTCTGCAGGTCCTCTGGGTCTATCTCCGGAGCCGCTTGATGAACCAGCTCAACATATTCCAGCCATGTTGTCTTCTTGAACGAAACGTCACGTTCAAGAGTTATTTTTATGTGGTCGCTTTTACGGGATTGGATGTCCATTTAAACCACCAGAACTGTTCCCACCACTGGATCACCCTTGATGGCTGCCTCAACCCTGCCTTCAACCAATCCGTTGACGATAACAACCTTCACCCCTGCTTTAACGGCTTGGAAAGCCGTTTCAACCTTGTTGAACATCCCACCAGTCACATCAGCACCTTCAACGTCGCCGTAAAAAATTGACGCATGTTTTCTGAAGTCCAGCTTGGTGACAAGCCTCCTCACCTTTGTCTCCCTGTCGTATTCATAGACTCCATCCACGTCCGTTGCGAAAACTATTTTCGAGGCTTTCAAAGCCTTGGCCAAGTAGACGGCTATATCGTCTCCAGACAGTACGGCGAACTTCGTCTCCCTGTCAAAGGTTGCATCGCCGCAGGTAACTGGGATGACGCCGATGTCAAGCGCCGAGAAGATGAGGTCTAAATGAGCTGTCTCGATGACCTCTTTCCTTGTGACGAAAAGCATCGAGGCGGGGATACCCACGGCGCCAATCCCGGTTTCTATCAGAGACTCGGCCACCATCTGGTTGAGCAGCTTCACAGACTGGAGTGTCTTCACGAAACCCTCCAGCTGTCTCTGCTCTCTGAAACCCTCGCTCAGACGATATCGTTCCGCTATCGGATGGCCGAAGGAGCCTGCGCCGTGGATTATTACCATGGGGGTTGGCCAGCAGCGGGCCACCTCTCGGCTGATTCTGTCCATGACATCTTTTCTGAAAAGACGCTCAACTTTTTTGTCGGTTATGACAGAGCCTCCGATTTTGAGGATTACGAGCCCTCTCAAGCTTCCACATCAACCCCCTTACAGCCCGTGGATGATTTCCAGAAACCGGGGAAAAAGCCTGAAACGTTCTCGAAAAGTTCATGGTCTCCCACGGCTATTACGCAGCCACCACCGCCAGCGCCTGTTATCTTAACCCCATACGCACCCTTCTCCAATAGCTTTTCCACAGCTCTTTCGACCTTTTCGTTCGACAGCCCCAGACACCGGAGCAGAAAATGGTTGATTGTCATCAAACGTCCCAGCGAACACAAGTCGTTCGATTTAAGAGCGTTGACAGCTCTTCTGAATATCTCCGAATAAATTTCGGACAGCTGTCCGAATTCATCCGGCTTCTCAGCAGCAAAGTTCTGGACATAGCTGACCATCTTCGACGTCTTCCTTCTCAGCCCCGTATAGGCGATGAATATTGACGGATGTTTGTTGAGTTGAAGTTGTTGACATTTCCGCGGCCCGTTGTAGACCAGTGTTCCGCCAAGCGCTGTTATATGAGAGTCTATTCCAGAAGGTCTACCATGGTATTCTTTCTCAGCAAGCATGGAGTAGTGGATGACGGATTCTAGGCTCATGTCGATGTTGTTGAATGCTGCGACAGCTTTTGCGAGAGATACTGAAACAGCTGCGGAAGACCCTAAGCCCGCGGCTCCCGGAATCTCGGAGAGTATCTCCGCGTTGAAGCAAGCCGAGACACCGTGGTCCTCCATAATCTTCAGCACCATGTTGAACAAGGGCTGGAAAGGCGTCGGTTGGGGGGGTGGTGGATATATTTGCTCGCCTTCAGCGTTCCATGCAGCCCATGACTGACCGGATTTTATTTTAAACTTGTCATGGCTGGGCGTTAAAACAGCTCTAGCACGCATGTCGATGGCTGTAACTATCGCAGGATAGCCTGAGACGACAAAGTGTTCTCCGAACAGTATCACTTTCCCCGGTGCGGACGCCACGGCTTTTTCCTTCATTGACGACCAAGCTCGATGAGGCATGAGGCATATCCTACCACGGAGTCGTAGTCGCCGCTGGTGTCGCCGCTCGTTGCCTGTTTCAACACACGCACCTCCCTCGCACCTAAGAGCTTCGCAGCTGTCAGCAGCGCAGCAACCGCCCCGTATCCACACATAGTGATACCATATTTCTCAATTGTAGCGTACAGTCCTTCCACGTCCAGCTCGACGATCTTTTCAAGGGCTTTTCTATCCTTCCGAAGAACCTGTTCATGCGGCTCATAGTGCGTGAAGTCCGTGGACGCAATCATCAGAATGTTTCTCCCGTCAACAACCTCGGCAACGTCTCTTCCGATTCTAACGCATGTTTCTAAGCTTTGGTCGTTGATGCATATAGGCACGAACCGAAAGCTTTCGTAAACAAATTGTAGAAACGGAAGCTGAACCTCGATAGAATGCTCCCTCGAATGAGACACCTCGTCTAGAAAAAAGATCTCGCTTTGGGCAGCCAGCTCGTTGACCAAGTTCTTGTCTATCGGGACCTCGCCGAGAGGCGTAAGCCACACTCCTTCGGGGTATATTGAGACAGCGGTCCCTATGCCATAGTGGTTCGGCCCGAAGATTATCACGCTTTCAGGCTTACTATATGAGGGCAGGGATCCGTACGCATATGCTGCCACAGGACCTGAATACATGTAGCCTGCATGAGGGCTTATGATGGCTGGAACCTTCCGTTCCGACCATTTGGCCGTGGGCAGCGAGCCGGGGCCTGCGCGGGAAGTGAAACATTCTCTTATCTGTTTGAGAAGGGAGTCTCTCGAACCTGCGTAGAATGCTCCGGCTACAGCTGGCCTACGTTTTGACATGGGTCCCGGCAACCATGTTCCTGCTCCTGCTTAAATATCTGCCCCTGCCTCGCGTTGCAACAACTTCCCCTTCCCTCGCTATCAGCTCACCTCTCGAAAACACGGATTCAATCCTGCAGTCAACCTCAAAGCCCTCGTATATCGAGTGGTCGATGTTGCTGTGAAGGTTTTCTCTATTCAGCTTGGTTTTGGCACGGGGGTTGAGGATGTAGAAGTCAGCATCGCTGCCCACAGCAATCACACCCTTCCTCGGATAGAGACCGTACAGCAGAGCCGGGTTTCTGGCTGTAACCTCAACCATTCTTCCAAGACTTATCCTGTCTTTCAAAACACCTTCGGAGTAGAGAATCATTGCTATTACCTCCGTCCCAGCAACGCCTCCGGGAACGTCCACAAACCTTCTAGGCCTGAGCTTGTCAGACGAGTTGAAACAAGCATGGTCGCTGCCTACTATGGATATGTCGCCTCTGCCAAGCCCATCCCACAAAGCCTCCCTGTCAGCCTTGCCTTTCAACGGCGGCGACATGATAAACTTGGCTCCGTCAGCTGTTTTGTAGACCTCGTCCGTGAAAACTAGGTAATGTGGACACGTTTCTGCATGTATTCTCACACCCTCCCTTCCAGCCCGACGGATATTTTTCAAACCAGCTTTGGATGAAAGATGGACTACAAGCGTCTCAGCGTCCGTTAGCTGTGAAAGATAGGCAACCCTCTGAACGGCCTCAGCTTCGACATAATCCGGCCTGCTTAAAGCATGGTACATAGGCTCTGTTTTACCCTCCGACAAAAATTCCTCGACCAGCATGTTGATGAGATGCTCGTTTTCGCAGTGAGCCATAACTAACACGTTGTTCTCGGAACACAGCCGCATCAGACTATATATCGCCCCGTCGTCAAGCATCAACCCTCTCCGTCCATAGGCTGTGAAGACCTTGACGCTGCAAACACCCATCTCGTAAAAAAGTCGTTTGAGGCTTTTGACTGTGCTGGGCTCAACGCTCGTGACACTGATGTGCAGACCGTAGTCAACCACTACGTTGCCGTCGGCATCGCGCCTCCTTTTCCAAAATTCTTCAACATAGTCTTTTGTCTGGGGTGTGATGAAGTCTATGATGGTTGTTACGCCGCCGCATGCGGCTGCGGCCGTTCCCGTGAAAAAGTCATCCGCCGTGTAAACATCACCGTCGTATCTAAGGTTGAGATGCACGTGGCCGTCGATGACTCCGGGAAATAGAAGATTTCCTTTAGCATCGTATGTTTTCTCAGCACGGTCTTCAAGGCTGAGGCCGATTTTAACAATTTTGCCGTCCTCAACGCCTATGCACGCCTCGTAAACACCATCAGCAGACACAACCTTACAGTTTTTGACAATCAAATCCATGCAAATCTTCAAACAAACATAATAGATACGTAAAATATAATGATGAAGTGATGGAATGAGGGCTGTTCCTTCATTCGAAGTGCTAATGCCGTCTTCTTTGGAAGAAGCGTTGAAGATGCTGGCGGAGGCACCGGAGGACACGGTCGTTTACGCAGGCGGCACAGACCTAATGCCTATGATGCGGAGGGGCCGAATCAAGCCAACCAAGGTCATAGACCTCTCAGCAGTTTTCGAGCTCAGCTACCTGAGAAAGGAGGGCGGCATGTTCAAAATCGGAGCACTGACGACTATACACGACCTGGCCAACTCTGCTTTAATCCCGCCGAACTATCTCTCACTGAGGAGCTTATCTGTTTATTTCGGAGCCGAGACAACGCGGCATATGGCTACCGTGGGAGGAAACCTAGCCTCGGGCGGCGAAAGAGACATACCCGCAATACTCGCATCTCTCGACGCCGTCGTCAAAATCGCCTCAAACCATCATACAAGGTTCTCGCATCCTTTAGAGCTTGGGCTTAAGCCATCCGAGCTTATTATCGACGTCTCCTTCGAAGACTGGGGTTCCAGAAGCGTTTCATGGTTCACGAAATTTGAGAAAAGAGCTTCCAACGGGATTGGTGTTGTAACGGTGGCGGTCAGCATGAAAATGTTAGACAACACGGTTGATAAGCTTAGGGTGGTTCTGAACAGGGTTGAAGGAAGAAGAATGGATAGGCTTTACGAACTCGAAGAGGAGCTAACCGGTGTAAGGCTTTCAACACCGTTGATAATAGAAGCCGTCGAGAAGCATCTTTCTAAAGTAAGGCCTGCAGGCGATTTTCGAGCTTCTTCAGAGTTCAGAAAACACGTGTCGAAGGTTTTGGTCCGTCGCGGGCTTGAGTTTTGTTGGCAGTATCTACAGAGAGGTGAAGGTTGTGAGAATTGAGTTTAGCCTCAACGGCAGTAGAGTGAAGGTTGATGTTAAACACAACGAGAGGCTGATTGACCTTCTCTGGAGGCTTGGGATGAGGAGTGTTAAGGAGGGGTGTGGAACGGGTGACTGCGGCTCCTGCAACGTTCTGGTGGATAAACGGCTTGTAAACTCATGCATTATGCTAGCGGCGCAGGCAAGGGGGAGAGAAGTATGGACGGTTGAAGGTCTGGTCAAAAACGAGAAACTGCATCCAATCCAGCACGCGTTGATAGAGTATACGGCGTCTCAGTGCGGTTACTGCATCCCGGGCATCGTCATGACGGCTAAATACATACTCGACAATTATGCCGAGGCTTCTGAAAACGATGTGAGACGTGTGCTGGTCTCGAACATATGTCGTTGTGGAGGATACACGCGCATCGTGGAAGCTGTTTTGTCGGCTATGGCTGCTTCACGGAAATGACCTGCTTGCCGGCGAGAGCCTCGACAATTTTCTCAGGGGTTATGGGTAGAGATTTTATCCTCGCTTTAACCGCGTCGTAGACGGCGTTGGCTATGGCTGGCGCGGGACCGTTTATCGCCGGCTCGCCGGCGGTACGTGTTCCGAGCGGGGTTATCTCGCTCGGGTTTTCCACCACCTCTATCTCGACGGCGGGCATGTCTGCGGCGGTGGGAACAAGATAGTCGGCAAGGTTGGGGTTGAGTATTTTGTGCTTTTTGCCGACGAGCAGTTCTTCAAGAAGGCCGTATGCAACGCCTTGAGTTAGCCCGCCCTCTAATTGTGCGAGAAGGTAGCTTTTGTTGACCACGCGGCCGACGTCAAACACTCCAACAAGCTTTGTGAGCTTGACTTTTCCCAGCTCTCTGTCCACCTTAACCTTGACACCAACCACGCCGTAGGTATACTGGAGATATGGTGTTCCCCGCCCGGTTTCAGGGTTGTAGTCGCAGTTAGGAAGGCTGAACTCTGCATATTCTTCAATCTCTTCCTTCAACGCTTCCTTTACGAACGACAGAACGTCTAGGCGTGATGTCATCGTATGAAGACGTTCTTGAGCCATCGACTCCAGCTTCTTTCTCAGCTTTAACGCTGCAAGCCTCACAGCGTTGCCGCCCATTAGGGTTGTCCGAGATGCGAAGGTTCCCCCGGAGTCGGGCGCCGTTTTCGTCTCAACTCTTTCAATTATTACACGATTCTCCGGGATGTTCAAAGCTTCTGACGCGATTTTAGCCAAGCCCACCGATGATCCTGTTCCATACTCGGTCAACGAGGTTCTCACGTAAACAAGTCCGTCAGGCGTTATCCTCACCACGGCTGAGGATTTATCCTCACCCTCGGGGCCGAGGCTGTTTCCATGCAGTACGAAAGCTATTCCGTAACCCTCGTCCGGCTCCTTGTTGGAGCGGGAATACCAGCCAAGCTTTTCCGCGGCCTTGTGGGCTAAAACGTCGTAGATGGGGTTGTCGTTCAAAACGACGTCAGTCGAGATTCTGCATCCTTTTTTCCAAACGTTTTTGAGTCTCAAGTTAAGAGGGTCCATTCCCAGCTCATGGGCAAGCATGTCCATCAGAGATTCAACGGCGAAATGAACCTGGGGACATCCGAAACCTCTCATAGACCCTGCCATCAAGCTGTTTGTGTAGACAAGATACGAGTCAACCCTAACGTTTTCTACGACGTAGGGGCCTGCCGCATGGGACACTGCACGGAGCATGACGAGGGGTCCGACTGAGGCGTAGGCGCCTGTGTCAAAGTAAAGGTCTGCGTCGAGCGCTTTTAAAACACCTTCGTAGGTAGCTCCAAGCCTGTAACGCATAACCGCCGGATGCCTGTGAGAATGGGCTAACATGGATTCGTCCCGTGAGTATACGCAGGCCGCTGGTTTCCCCGTCTTCAAAGCAGCAAGACCTGCCATCGCGCAGACATCCCAAGGAGCTTCGTCCGACTTTCCCCCGAAAGTCCCGCCCAAAGCCATGGCGACAATGTTAACCTTATGCTTAGGCATCCCCAGAATTCTTGCAACGCCTTGGAGAACGTAATGTGGGTTTTGGACGCTTCCGTAAATCGTAATGCTTCCGTTAACGTCGGGAACCGCGTAGGCGGCCTCTGGCTCTATCGGCGCCGGCTCTTGCATCGGCGTCCTGAACTCATCCTCTACAACAACGTCTGATTCGTCAAAACCTTTGACGACATCGCCTTTCCTTATCCTGTAATGCCGTAACAGATTTCCCTCCTCGTGTATTTGTGGAGCGTTGGGCTCTAGGGCTTTTACAGGGTCATAAACCGCCTCCAACACGTCGTATTCGACGACGATGTTTTCAAGGGCTTTGTCTGCAGCCTCCTCGGACGTAGCCACGACCAGGGCAAGCGGGTCGGCGACGCATCTCACTTTGGAGGAAGCAAGAAAGGGTCTGTCGAGGATGACGGTGCCCGTAACGTTTTGACCAGGAACGTCAGCGGCAGTCAGAACCCTGACAACACCCGGAGTTTTCAAAGCCTTCGAAAAATCTATCTTCTTGATGATGGCGTGCGGATACTCGGACCTGAGCGCCTTCACTCTGAGCGCGTCTTCGGGAACTATGTCAGCCGTGTAAATTGGCTTCCCACAAACTGCGTCAACGGCCCTGTGCATCGCGACAGGATTCAACGACAACAAAAAACATAATTAACTGGAATATATTATCATTGGCTCTACTAAGCCCGAAGTATTACTTCGACTCGGAGCTCTAGTAAATTCTATAAACAGGGGGTTAGCTCGCATATCTGGTTTGTCGCAGAAGCCTGACACATCTGCATCATTGACCCTCGTCGACCTTTTGAAAACTCTCAAAACCATGATGGATTACAAGGCGTTGTCGGAGAAAACAGGCATACCTGTTTCGACGCTCACACGTTATGTAACCAACAAAACTCTTCCCCGCGGTAAAAACGCTTTAGCCATCGTGGAGAAGCTATTGGAGATGGTCGATTTGGAGTCTTTGGTTCGTCAACGCATTCTATCAGACGGCGAGGAATATGACGTGTCTTCGGTGGTCTCAGAGACCCAGCTCGTCAAGCTAATCGTTCCATATATGGTGAAGGAGTTTTCTGGACAGAAGATTGACAGCCTGCTTGCCGTTGACAAGGCGGGGCTGGTTTTAGCAACGGCTTTCGCCGTCCTGAACAACAAGAAAACATACTACTGTCTTTCCAACGAGACCAGTTTTGTCAACCATTGGAAGGAGGTGAAGTACAGGATTCCTGAGGTAAGGATCTGGGCTAAGGTTTACATACCGAGGAACGTTTTGAAAAGCAACGTACTCTTTACCGCAGGAGTTTTGGACAACATAATGCCCCTCACAGAGCTGAGGAGCAGAATAGTGGAGTCTCGGGGCGACGTCGTCGGCGTTTTCTCGATAGCTGCCACTAAACAATTCCTGAAGACTGTTAAACCATATCAGCTGGGGAAAATCGTCCATCTGGTGAGCTTTTAAGCATATTCTCTCCAAGTGTGGCCGCATTTTACGCATCGGAAGAACTGGGTCATCGGCTCATCGGCGGACCTCGTCTGAACAGTCCACCACTTAGCCTCGTTGTGCCCGCAGGTCGGGCAGATTACGTCGAAGGTTGTAGGGAGAGGTGAGTCCGTCTGCTCTACAAGCGTCACAGCGTTCCTTGACGCAGACGATGACCTGACCTGCTTGATTACAACCTTTTCTTCAACCATCTGTTTCTTGTAGCCGCATTTTTTACAGACTAGAATTACCTTAGCCCCTGACTTGGATGGTGAAAGGGTTTTGCCGCAGTTAGGGCAGAACTCCATCTTAAACTCACCCCAAACTTTTTGCTTCAGCCTCGAGTTTGCCGACAACCTCGCGCAATTCTTTAAATGCTTTCTTTATGGCATCACGGGGTGATGTTATCTTTGGGTCAACCTTCATCGAAATCGTGATAACGCCCGTCAGCGGATGTTCAAGAGTATAGCCCGCGTACAGCACTCCGTTCTGCTTGTTAAGCGTCTCGGTGACGAGCCCGACTAAGGACTGGTCCTCTCCAACCACCTCTACGAGGATGAAGCTTTCATCCTCCTCCAACACCCGTAATTTTACCAACCTACGCCCACCAGCTCGGCGAGAAGCTCTAAGCTGCCGTATTTTAAAACTGTTCGCCTCCTCTCCCTGTTACCGCAATGATTACATATTAGAAAATGGTTTTTCTTCTCCAACGCCCTTCCGCAGACGCTGCATGTGGCGAGCAGAACGCCGCAGCCGGGGCGATATATGTCAAACGTAACTATGCCCCTGTAGATGCTTGCCACCTCGACCACGGCTATGTCACCAACACCCACGAGGTTTTCCATCTGGTCGTTTCTGTGAGCTATCAAAACTCCTGTTCTCCCATATTTTAGCGGCTTGTCCGGAAGCTTTGCGAAAGCTTGTGCCACCGCTATCTTCTCCTGAACATCCCTCACCTCAGCCAAGACTCTGTCATTTTTCACAAGCTCAACGTTTTCCTTCAAGGAAGTTACGCTCACCTTTCTGCTGTTCATGTCATAAACCACCTTGCCGAAATATCTTGACTTCACAAGACCCCTCACATCCGAGATGACGCCCTTCCCCGGCAGAAACTCCTCGATGACGCAGATAGGTTCCCCGGGAAAGGCTAGTGACTTTTTCATGTTGTAACCATCCTCAAAGGCCTCCAGAATTTGTCAGCCGCTTGTCCACCTGTCCACCCCCATGGATACATCAACAGTCCTTCGTCAACAACCTCTTCCCAGCTCAAAGCATTCATGGCCACCATGGCCTCGGCTGGAAGGATGACAGGCTTGCTGAACTGTGACTGGTCCTCGATACTTAGACGTGGGCAGGCGGTGTTTACGAAGGCTTCGAAAGTGTTTTCCAAAATCGTGCTGGGCGTTATTTCATCCGCCGCTAAAATGCATGAGTTTTTCCCATAGTTTTTCAGCATGCTGTTTATCCGGCGTGCCAGCCCTAGCTTTTTCTGACCAGGTTTAACGCTGACTAGCACAGCTACATTCTGACATTTTTTGAAGCGTTCTATGTTGTAGTGTCTCTGCCTGAGGATACGTTCTCTCATCTCCCACAGGTTTTTCACTTTTTGGGTGTGTGGGTCGGCTGCGAAGCATGGCTTGCTTGTTAAAAGCGCTATTCCGAGAGCATGGAAGACGCTGCCAACCACGAGATAGGTTTCAACAGAGTTTTCCAAGGTTTTCAATGCGCTTACGTCGCAGCCAAGCACCTGCGCTGTTTCGACAGCATGCATGCTCGGCTTGGCCGTCAAAACCTTTAACCCCACCCGTCTCAACTCTTCTACAACGACTTTCAAGCAGTCAAGCCATTGAACGCTGCTTCCAACCCCTACGCTTGCGAAACCTTTCACCGTCTCAGTGATTTCAGGAACCAAGCTCTTCAACGCACCATCCTCCGCGTACCTGCATTCAAGGTATATCGTTTGTGTTCTGTCTTTTTTTAGGAAGGGTGTGTGGCCTAGATGTATTAGAGCGTCTGCTCCCATGGCGGCTGCCTCGTGGTATGCAATGTCGCATCCACCCCAGCAGTTGGAGCTGGAGAAAGCCACGTCGAACCCTTTCTCCGCAAGTATCTGACCGACTCTAGCTGCGATCTTTCTGAGTCCGAGAGGAGACTGGACCAAGACCCTGCTAGCCCCCAAGCGTCTCAGACTGTTTACGGCATGGTCGATGTCTACTGAGCAGCCCTCGATGACAACCATCCTGCCTTTTCGCTGTACCAGCACCTAATTAATGTATGAATAAGCTTTTTTGATACGTCTGACCTTTTAACAATCGATGGTTGGCTATGATGTTCTGGTTGTTGGCGGCGGGATTATAGGGCTGACGGCCGCCTACTACGTGAAACTTGCTCACAAAAACCTTTCTGTTGCGATACTTGAAAGGGAGAGGGACGTTGGTCAGGGCAATACTGCGAAAAGCGTGGGCGGATACCGGCATGGAATATTCACCTCCTACGTCAACCAAACACTGGCTGAAACGACTGTTGAACATTTCAGGCTTGTTGAAGAGTCGGGCGAGGCGAAACTCAACATGCGGGATGTAGGCTACCTGATACTGATGGATAAACACAGGCTTGAAAAAGTCGCTCACGTGCTAGAGCGGTTTACAAAGGCCGGAAAAGCAGCTCTTCTGGACCAGCAGCAGTTGGTTGAAAGCTTCGGGCTTAAAACAAGCTTCAGCGATGACGAGGAAGCCGTTCTCATGGGTGTCGAGGACATCGTCAAAGGACTCTTCGCACCAAAATGCGGCATGCTGGACGTTGACAAGGTTGTGCAACTGTATAAACAGAGATGCTTAAACGAGGGTGTTGATATAGTCGCACAAACTAACGTTGAGAGACTGGTTCTCGAGCCTGAGAGGCCGTTGGGGATTCCAAACGAGCCGAGGGCATGGCAGAAATGCCGCGTCGGAGGAGTTATCGCCAACGGCACAACCTACAAGGCAAAAAACCTCATCGTAGCCGCTGGCAGCTGGACGCCTGAGCTCCTCGACCCGATAGGCGTTGACTGCTTCGTAAAACCTAAGAAGAGACAGCTATACGTGATAAAAGCCTCCGACGAGCTGGAAGCCCTGCTCAACAGACGCTGGGACAACGATAGGGGTATGCCCATGATGTTTTTCCCGAACGGTCTCTACATAGTTCCACGCACGGAGGAAAAATCTTTCTGGGTAAGCTTGACGGATGACGTCGGAAGACCGTTCGGACACGATTACGAAGCCGACCCCCGATTTTACTACGATAACGTCTACCCATTGCTCTGCAGGTACTACCCACAGTTCACAGGCGCTAGGCCGTTTAACATGTGGGCGGGCTGCTATTCGATGAACAACCTCGACGGAAACCCACTTGTCTTCAAATTTCTCAACTGCGTCGTCGCAACGGGAGGGAGCGGCAGCGGCGTGATGAAATGCGACGCAATAGGAAGAATCGCGGAGGCCGTGTTGTTTGACAAGCCTTACGCAACGCTTCACGGCGGCATAAAATTCGAGGTAGCCAGAATAGGGGTCGTCAGCAGGCAGGTTGACAAAGAGTATCTCATCCTGTAGGTGTTGGCGTTGAAGGTCTGGTATTTTGCTTACGGTTCAAATCTCGACCAAGAGGGAATGAAAAGAAGGGTTGGCCGATGGCATGACCTCAAGCCCGCCTTGCTGAAAGGATACAGACTCGTTTTTGACGTTTACTCGAGTTCCTGGCGCGGTGGTGTGGCGAACGTGAGGGAGGATGAGAAATCAGTAGTCTACGGGGCAGCTTACCTGCTTGACGAAGAACAGCTGGAGAAACTCGACCGATACGAGGGTGTTCCACACCTCTATCACAGGCGTAAAGTAGTCATAGAAATAGACGGCAGCCCAGCTGAAGCGTTCATCTACGTTGGCAGCAACCCCCGCTCATCAGTAATCCCTTCCTCAGAGTACCTGTCTCTGATGATTAGAGGGTTGAAGAAGATTGGCTACGGCGATGAAGTTGTCAAAGCTGTCCGCATGGCCTCCGAAAGAAGGGAGTAGGCAGACATGATAAACACCGCAGAGCTTTTGCAACGTCTGGGCTACGACTACCATGTTTTCATAGAGAAAGCAGTGACACCTCCGACGGTTGATGAAAAGTTCGGCGACGTCCTACCGGCTCTCAAAACCTCTGGTCTGGTGAGATGCATACAGCTGGCGGACAAAAAACTTTACCTTCACCAGAAGAAAGCGCTTGAAAGCCTTAGCGAAGGGTTCAACCTTATTCTGAAAGCAGGGTCGGGAAGCGGAAAAACAGAGTCATGGTTCGTTTACTCCGCTAAGCATAGGGTGAGAACTCTGGCGCTCTATCCAACCTTAGCGCTATCCTACGACCAGCAGGAGAGGCTGTTTGACTACTGCTCCGCCTTGGGCATGAACGTGGTTCCAATAGACGCCGTCAAGAAAGATGAGCACATTCGGAAAATGGGTGTGAAAGGCCTCAGAAACCTTCTTGCAAAAGCCGACATCGTGGTCACAAACCCCGCTTACCTGTTAAACGAGCTGAAGAGAATTGGTATGGGTAAAAGCGGTTTTCTCAAAACGTTTTTGGGCGGATGCGGTCTTATAGTCTTAGACGAGTTCGACTTCTACGGTCCGCGTTCGATAGCGATTCTGCTTGCGATGATCCGTTTGATCGTCGAGATGATCAATCCAAACATACAGGTTAACGTCATGACTGCAACGCTTCAAGACCCTCACGCTGTGGCGGAAATTCTAACTTCGATAAACGGCAGGCCCTCGAAAGTCGTCGACGGAGAACCATTCCACCCGGAGAACAGGACGTACCTTGTGCTGGGCAAGTCTGTTGAGAACCTTTGGCGTGTAATAAGCTCACATATCGACAAGCTGAAAACGGCTGGTGTCGGGAACGACGTCATACAAAGTTTAGGAGACTTCAACAGTTTCAAGATGAATTTTTTCAAAGTCGTTGAGGCTGCTTCGGCGGCTGGTTTAGACCTTCCAGAGTTTTTCGAGGACCCGTCCGAGATACTGAAGCACTACGCCTCCGACGACGTCCTCACGATAGTCTTCACCAACAACATCTCCTCCGCGGAAGAGATGTCGAGGAGAATTCAGTCCCGGCTTGAGATCTCCCATCAAGTTGCTACGCATCATCATCTGTTGTTAAAATCCCAGCGTAGGGTAATAGAGGAGGCTGCGAGGAACGGCGACATCAGGATAATTTTCACTCCAAGAACGCTCAGCCAAGGCATTGACATAGGAACGGTGAGACGCGTGGTCCATCTCGGGCTTCCGAAAAACGTCAGAGAGTTCAGGCAGAGGGAGGGGAGGAAGGGTAGGAGGCCGGACATCGAGTGGACCGAAACCATCGTCATCCCCTACAGCCAGTGGGATAGGGATTTGCTGAGCAGGGGTGTTGAGGTTTTCAGGAAATGGTCTGGGCTTCCGCTGGAGAGGGCTGTAGTCAACGCGGACAACCTTTACAGCCGGCTTTTCAAAAGCCTGTTTGCTTTCCAGTCTCCTCTTCTGAGGAAAAGGATGGACAAGGACGATGTGCTGTTTTTGCGCAGCCTCGGACTTGAGAGCGACGGGCTGCTGACAAAGACCGGAAAGATGGCGTGGTTGAAGATGAATTTTTACGAGTTCGCGCCCCCCTACGGCATTAAACGCTGGCGAGTCGCAGAAGACGGAGCTTTAAGAAACCTTGAAGACATATCGCACGTTGATTTGGTTGAGAAGTTTCAGCCCGGTTCTATCGACCCAAGCAGCGACGGAGTTGTTTTTGAGGTGAGGCTTGGAGGCTCGAAAGGCAGGGTTGTAACGGCGGTCGTTGTCGACGACCTGAACCCGAGCAAGCTCCGAAGGCATGATACGCTGGCGCCTGTTTTGGAGGAGTATGAGCGGGTTAAGCTGAGATGGGGTGAGAGCCCCAGCTTGAGAAGGGATTTCTACACGGGCAGGATAAGCTCCGAGGTTCATGTCGTCGTTCACGCTCCTTCAGACGGCTTCGGCCTTTACACGAAGTTTCCGAATAGAGTCGAGTGGAGGATAGCCTCGGGAAGAAAACAGCTTATCAACGTCGGGGAGAAGACATACGTTTCAAGGCTCGTCAAGTCCATCGAAGTTCCGACACCCACTTACGGCATGTACAGCGATTACACCTATGGCTTGGGCGTTGAAGCGTCTCCTGTCGACGACCCTATGCTTCTAAAGCTTGGCGCATGCGTTTTGCTGATTGTTCTCAGAAGGCTGCACAACATCTCCCTCGAATTGCTAAAATACGACGTTCTTGTTTTGGGCGAGAGAAAAGTTATCGTGCTGCACGAAACTGAAAGCGCATGCCTCCTACCGAAAATCGATTGGAAAACTTTCTACGACGAGGTCTCGGCGTACACTCCCGATGAGCTTGACGAAGTTTTTCTGCAGCAGATCGACGAGCAGGCATACGCGACTTTTATTTCGCTGAAGCTGGACTGGCAAACCGTTAAGACATATGCTTTGAAGATCATCGAGTATTTTCTCTTGCGGGAGAGGCTGAGGCTTCAGGTTGGGACCAGGGTTTTGGAGGTCGCGAAGCCTTCGAAGGCTTTGAAGGCCGTTTCGTTGTCTGCCATCCCCGTTATCCTAAGAGAGGACCTTGGCGCGGGGCTTTACTCCGTCGCACTTTTCGACGGAGAGGTAACGCATACGGCCACGGGTGTCCTCGAGTTCAAACAGCCAGCCGACCACGCCGCAGCACTGTTTACCGCCTTAACTCAGCTGATAAACCAAGGATTCAGACTTCTCGTGTACGATAAGGAATCAACAGCTCGAAACCTCGAGAACTGCGGGCTGGAAAGCTTGAAGGCTTTCGTCTATGGATTGGAGAAGGCTGGGAAGCTTGTTGACGTTAAGCACGAGCTGGCGAACAAGCTTGACAAGGAGATTCCCCTAGAGGTTTTGGAGACGTCTCTCGGGCTTAGGAGGGAGGTTGATGTGGCTGGGCTTGTCGTGAGGGCTGAGATAGAGAGGAGACGGAGGCCAAGCATGCGTTTCATAAGGTCGAAGCCTGAAAGGCTTGTGCAGCTCGTTGAAGCCTTTCTCAAAGACGAGGTGCGGAACATCTTTATTGCATGGCTTGTCTCTAAAGCAGTTTAGGAATGCACATAGCCCTTGACGTTGACGGAGTTTTAGCAGACCTCGCGGGCATGATAATAAAGCTTTACCGTGAGCAGACAGGTGTCATGTTAGAAAGGAGCATGATTACAGAGTGGGAGTTTTGGCACAAGCTTTCGTTGACTAGACAGCAGTTCATGGACATGATTGTCGAAGCATGGTCTCGATGGACTGAGATTGAACCACTGGAAGATGACCTGTCCGAGGATGTGGAGCAACTGTCCAAGATAGGAGACGTTGACATCTTGACGCAAAGGCCTGCCGAAACAATACGGCATGTCAAACAATGGCTCAGGCATCATAACATCAAATACCGTTCATTTACATGGGTTCCGCTAAAGACCTCCAAGTCAACTTTTGTCTACGATGTTTACATAGACGACTCACCACGCTTGGCTGAAAAGCTACAAAACACAGGGCGTCTGCTGCTTCTTTACGACCAGCCGTGGAACAGGGGCGTTAACAGCATAAGCAACGTTGTAAGGGTCAGGTCTCTGGACGAGGTTGTTGAGAGGCTTGCAGGTTTTTGATAGGGTTCCGGCCGAGAGAGTTCACAGGCTTTTCTATCCTCAGGTTCCAGCGGTTGTTACGGCGTCATACGGCGATGAGGTTGGTGGGCTGCTGGCGACGAGCATCATCCCGGTCTCGATGAACCCATGTTTGATTGGCGTTGCTCTGGGAAGGGACCATAGAACGACAAGGCTTGTCGAGATGTCGGATTGTTTTGGCGTCTGCTGGGTCTCCTACGAACATGTCGAAAGGCTTTCGAAGCTCGCCCAACCCGTTCCAGCCCATGTCAAGGACAAGCTGAGAGAATGTGGGTTCAGCTACGGCAGGGGGAGAGTTGTTGGCGTGCCTGTTTTAAATGAGGCTGCGGCATGGATTGAATGCGTCGTCAACTGGAGAAGGGAGGCCGGAGACCATGTCTTCTACGTAGGAACAGTTGAGGCTGCCTTTGCTACAGACGATTTTAGGGAGTACTGGTCGTTCAGGAAGTATAAGCCTGTTTTATACGTCGGCGGTGCTAGGGCTGATTGGCCGAAGTATGTCAGGTTCCCCCTTGAATGACTCGGGCGCCGATTCTCACGCTGTGCTTCGAGCCCATGGTCTTGAACCTCTCCTCGCTCCAGACGTTGCCTCTTTCATGATAGCCGTACAGCTCCCAGTAGCCGTCGACGTATACGGGGATGAGCTCGACTTCGGTCAGCCATTTTGCGCTCTTCCATCCGTAGAGATGCGGGATGAATGGACGTGCTGGAAATCCCTGGTCTATCGAAAGGGGTTTGCCGTTCATCTTGAGCGCTACAATCGCATCCTCGGACATGGCATCCTCCAGCGGCACAGGCGCTGAATAGCCGTCGCCGCATACGAACAACACCCATTTAGCCTCCTTCTTAACGCCTGAGATTTCCAGCAGCTTCCTCAATCCTACACCAGTCCACTCCACATCCCTGATGCTCCACTTCGTCACGCAGTGGAAAGGCTTGACGTATTTTTTATCAGCCATCTCCAGCAGCTGTTCGTATGTATACTCTTTCTGCCGCTCGACCATGCCCGTTATCCTCAGCCTCCATTTCTCGACATCTATCTCAGGCGTCCCTAAGGCGGAGTATATCACCCAGCTTCTCGCCCACACCTGTCCTGGTGGAGTTTTTTCCAACGCCTAACACCATGTTTTGGACGGATTTATCTGTGACGGGTTAACAAGTTAAAATGTAACCATTAGCGATGTCTAAAACATGGACGGGATGGTTTCAGCGGTCCCCCTAGCCGTCTCCGGCCTTGCCTTTGTTGTCGCGCTTTCTTTCACCGCATGGCTAAGGTCCAAGCCGGCTGGAGACGAGAAAGTCAGGAGTATTTCGACCGCTGTGAAGGAGGGGAGCAAAGCCTTTCTCCGTAAAGAGCTTAACTACATCGCGTTAGCCGGCGCCTTGATAGCGCTTTTGATAACAATGTTGATAGGGCCTGTGACGGGTGTTTCATTCGTCGTCGGCGCGGTGTTGTCGGTGGTGGCTGCAGCTGTGGCTGTGCTTTCCTGTGTTTCAGCGGCTCCGAGAGCGGCGACGGCAACGTTCAAATCACTTGGACAGACTTTCCTAACCGCTTTCAGAGGCGGGGCCACGGCCGGCCTCGTAATCTCAGCCATGGCTTTGACGGCCATCGCATCCCTCTACCTCGTCTTTCAAGACCCGTTGTCTATAGCGGGAGCTGCTTTCGGCGCGAGCCTTGTGGCTCTGTTCATAAGGGCTGGCGGAGGAATCTACACAAAAGCCGCTGACCTCGGCGCCGATTTGGTGGGCAAGGTTGAGGCAGGAATTCCAGAAGACGACCCCCGAAACCCTGCCACGATAGCTGACAACGTGGGCGACAACGTCGGCGACGCCGCAGGCATGGGTGCAGATGTCTACGAGTCCTACGTCGTCACGCTTCTTGCTTCGATGCTCATAGGCTCGCTGATAGGCCGCGGCGAGCTGGTTGTTTTTCCGTTGATGCTGGCAGCGGCTGGCCTTCTGGGCTCCGTCGCCGGAGTTCTCAGTGTTTCTCCCAGCCTCGCCGAGAGGCCGACAACTTCTCTCAACCTCTCGTTCGTCGTTGCCTCGGTGGTTACCATCGTTTTAGGCGCCTACTTGGCTTGGGTGGTGGTCAGCAACGTGTTCCCCGTCCCCATAATTGTCTCGATTGTCCTAGGCGCTGTGTTAGCGCCGGTCATACAGCGGATAACCGACTACTACACCAGCTACCGTTACAGCCCAACCAAGAAAGTCGCTGAAGCAACCAAGATAGGTCACAGCGCCAACATTCTCGAAGGCGTGAGCCTGGGCCTCAAGTCAAACCTTCCGTTCGCAGCCGCAATCGTCGCCGCGGTTCTCATCAGCTACTACATGGGTTACACAGCCTCCCGCGACCATCTCTTCGGCGTTTACTGCACCGCTCTGGCGACGATGGCTATGCTCAGCCTTTCCGGCGTTGTGCTTTCCATCGACAGCTTCGGCCCTGTCAGCGACAACGCAGGCGGAATAGTCGAGATGTCGGGCATGGGTGACGAGAATAGAAAGCTGACCGATAGCCTCGACGCCATCGGCAACACCACCAAAGCGACAACCAAGGGTTTTGCGATAGCCAGCGCCGGTCTTGCCGCCATCGCTATGCTCCAAGCCTTCCAGCATGAGGCGGAGAAGGTTTTGGGCGCCGGGGTTTACACTCTGTCCAACCCCGCGGTCATCGTGGGACTGCTGATAGGCGGCTTACTTCCCTTCTACGTAAGCAGCAGGCTGATATCAGCCGTCGGCGCAACAGCATCCAAGATAGTTGAGGAGGTGAGGTATCAGTTCAGGACTGTGCAAGGCATTTTGGAGGGCGTTGCTAAGCCCGATTACGGCAGGGTTGTCTCGATAGCCACGGCTGGCGCGGTCAGGGAGCTTGTTACACCTGCGGCCATCGTTGTCCTGACGCCCATCATCGTCGGCGTCCTGCTTGGCCCCGAAGCCGTTGCAGGAGTTCTGACCGGCGGAGTCGTCAGCGGCCTCTACCTTGCATACCACATGGCCAACAGCGGCGCCGCGTGGGACAACGCCAAAAAATACCTCGAATACACAGGTAGGAAGAAGACGCCCGAACATGTTGTCGCCGTTGCCGGAGACCTAGTAGGAGACCCCTACAAAGACACCGCAGGCCCCTCACTCAACACCGTCATCAAAGTTCTCAACACTGTCGCGATAGTCTTCGTCCCCGTCTTCGTCGGACTCCTTTAGCCGCAGAGATTATTACACGCGCTAAACGCACCATCATGGGCGGGGGCCCGTGGCGCAGAATGGACAGCGCGGCGGCCTTCGGAGCCGTAGGTCGTGGGTTCAAGTCCCACCGGGCCCGAA